>Ga0114923_10001750_pt1 | contig 14894 bp, 23 predicted proteins | sample SumtaG_FD_89578 | JGI IMG/M metagenome (GOLD analysis project Ga0114923, IMG submission 89578) | Deep subsurface microbial communities from Indian Ocean to uncover new lineages of life (NeLLi) - Sumatra_00157 metaG | ecosystem: Environmental > Aquatic > Marine > Oceanic > Sediment | place: near...
CGATTCCGCCGACAGCCTGGTGATTGATTATGTAGATGATACCAATGCTGTATTTATCAATAGAGATTATCGAATAAATTCCTCCAGCGATTCTGGCTACGAGGCTGCCGCTGATTTAAGTGCCAACTTCGGGGTTGATATTCTTGACAACGCCCGTGATGTACCGTGGGATATAGGCGCGCATGAATTATCAATCACAGGAGGAGATATTGTAAAAGTTCTCGATGAAAGCGTGAACTTCTAATGCCTGATATTCTCGTAGTTGCATTACAGCGGAATAGAATCATTGATGAATCGTTAAACAATAACGAGGTTGTCAATAAATTTCAAATCCTCGCTGATGCGATAATTCAGATTATAAATAGTACATTACGCTTGTCAGAAACCGAAGATCCATCAGTTGCGTGGTTATTCATCGAGAGTGAGGTATTAAACTACGTCGAGTCGGTAAATCATTTGCTTAGTATCGCAGAAGAATTTCTCGTCAAGGTAATCGACGAAGTTATCAATCTCGTATTCTCAGAAGATCATGTAATCGGCGTAGAGATCGGTGAGGCGATTGTCCGCGCAGTTGCGGAGGTATTCAGCTTCGTATCCACTCAAACTCCTGTGAGGGTTTTAGTTCGCCAGTTTGTAAACCGTTTCCAGATTTCTGAGACGGCAGATCCGAACAAGCTATTCTCTAAGGTAATTGACGAGGTTGTAAACTTCGTAACTACATCTGCCAGTGCCGTAAAAGACATTGGATTAGAGATAGCTCAAACTGTGTCGGAAATAGTCAACTCAACAGAATCAACAATCTTAGCATTAGGTAAAGTCAGAGTTGTATCTGAATCATTGACATTACTAGACCAAGTAATAGGACTCGCATTCGTAATCGGTCAGGTTATCATGAAGTTTGTTTCCATCACGGCGATGAGAATGACCTTCTGGATCAACAGGGATATGGAACAATGATGAGAGTTGTATTAACTGGATCGGATAATATCTTACGAGTTGATAATCTATTTGATATTATAAATGATAAGTTTGAAAATGCTGCTACGATTTCAGTTACAATCTACGACGATGCAGATGTGGTAGTAGCTGGAATTGCTTGGCCTATTGTTCTTAACTATATCCCTAACTCGGAAGGAGATTACATCGGCGTACTTAGCGATGATGCTGTATTCGCAATCGGCTCGGTTTACCGCGCAGAGATAATTGTTGATGCTGGCGTGGGGAAAAAACTGGTCGAAAATCATGAACTCGTAATAACGGATCGTCAACCATGATTAAAGAATTGGGAATTTACTTTGCAGGGTTTGCAACACCTTTTGTTATTCTGATCGTTGTCGCTGTTTGGAAAGCTGTTACTAATAAGCCTAAAGATGGGCAGAATTCCAGAGAACGGCTCAAAGAAAGTGTAATTTCAGTGGTAGGAGATTAACTTATGTTGCTCAGAGAAAGGGTTTATGGATTCCAAGATCGCGTCTACAAGAGCGCGCATGGAATTTGGACCCGAGATCTTATTGTACCGAAGCACATGAACATCATGGCTGTTCTAGGTACGCCTCGTGGAAAGTTTCTTCATCTTGGACATAACATTGTCACGAATGACGGAGATCTTTTCTACGCGCAGGAAATGGCTGCGGAAGCCACAACTCAAACCTTTACTACGCATGAACTAGCTTCAGCCGGAACGCCCGGTAAGACTGCGAATCGTTCTAACGTAACAGTTATCGGTTCAACGCAGAAGCTAGAAACTGCTGGTTATCCGAAAACGAATGATGGTGACGCGGATAACACAGGTGCGGGTGTGGATATTGTTTCTCATCTAGCATCCTACGCCAAAGCTGATTTCAATGCAGCTTCAATCACTCACGGGATTATCACTAATCCAACTCCAGGCGCGTCAGAAGTTTGTTTGACCGTCTATGCTTTCGCAGCGGGATTTGGTAAAACTGCCGATGATACGCTCAAGGTATTCGTCAACCACGAAGCACTCGGAGTCTAATCGTGGCTAGGGTTGTAGAATTTAGCGAATTTGCAAAGATAAGAAAGCAGGAGACTTCCATTGTGGGAGAAGTCTCACTTTCTCGTGAATCGCGTAGGGAGCTAGGTTGGTTTCTCCAACAGCAGATCGAACTCGCTCTTGGTGAGCGTGGTCAGTTTGTAAATAATCTCAAACGCTGGCAGTTTGCTTACAACGCTCCACCTGCAACTGAGCCGAAGGATTTTCCTGTTCGCAATGCATCGAACCTTACGATTCCTGTGATTAAAGAAGTCGTAAATACAATGGTTGCACAGCTAACTCAAACTACCTTAACTCCTACTCCGCAATGGAACATGGAAGCTATCGCGGACGAATGGGCACCTTTCGTTCCTACGATTGAACGGTTTATGGACATAGCCGCGAAACGTGAGATCAAAATAGGCCCACTTGCAGAGGGTTGGATTCTTGAAGGAACCAAGTATGGTACATCCATCTTACAGGTTGGTTATAGAGAAGATATACGAACACATTACCTCTACAACCGCGATGGTATAAAGCCAACTAAGGTCAAGAACATCAAAAACACTGGCCCTGTTGTCTTTCATATCCCACTTGAGGATTTCATAATCCCCTTTACATCCACTGATATTCAAGATGCTCGTTGGTGTGGAAAGCGTTTTCGACGCAACAAACGCCAGTTAATGCATGATGTAAAACGAGGGTATTACAAAAAGTCTGATGTGGAGAAGTTGATCGACATAGACTCTCCGCTTAACGAAACGGACAATGACCAGAATAACGAAGTTCAAGAACTTCATGAAGAACTGCAAAGTGCGGAACCTCGTGAAAGAGATACCTTTGAAATTTACGAAATCTATCTTGCGTTCGATGCAGATGGTGATGGGGAAATGGAAGAACTTATCGTTCATTACCATCTACGCACCGGGACTATGCTTAGGATTAATTACAATCAATTCTGGCATATGAAGCGTCCTTTTGTTAAGTTCTCCTTCTTCCCGGTAGAACATAGATTTTACGACCACGGCTTGTGTGAAATGTTGGAAGCATTACAGGATGAAATTTCCGAAATGCATAACCAACGTATTGACAATACAACGATAATCAACACACGCCCGTTGCTTGTAACGCGAACATCAAAAAGCTTGAAGCCCGGCGATCCGTTATTCTCAGGGCAAATAATCCCTGTAGATCATTTTCAAGACGTAACCCCGCTTCAACTCGGTACAGTTTCACCTTCAACAATAGTCAACGAAAATCTTACTCGCGATGTTATTGAACGTCTAAGCGGTGTGAATGATGCAAACTCTCGTGGAGGTCAACCAGTATCACGAACAACCGCGACAGCACAAATAGCCTTACTCCAAGAACAAGCCAAGCGTTTCGATCAAACAGTTAGATCAATCCGCAATGGCCTGTCAGAAGTAGGTGACATGGTTTTCTCTCTCTATTTCCAATTCGGTGTAGAGGAAAGTACAGTTGTTCAATGGCTAGGAGATCGCGGAAGGATAATGGTTGGAATCTTTAACCTTCCACTTTCCGCAATAGAGAATGGCCTAGGATTCCGTGCTGCGAGTCCTACAAGTCAGCAAAACAAAGAATTGCAGAGACAAAATGCTATTCAGATATTCAACCTATCTCTCACGATGTACACGCAGATTATCGACTTTATCGAACGAGTTGGTGTTCCGCCGGAAGCTCTTGCGCCTGTGGCGGTTGAGTTTGTTAAATCGTCTGAGAAGTTCATGCAGCAAATTTTGGATCGGTTTGATGTTACAAACCCGGACGACATTGTTGCGGGTCTACGGGTTCTTGAACGAATACTACCTGCATCGGAGGATCTCGGTGGATCTCAAGATTTCGAGAAAGCAGCTGACAGAGCTAAAGAAGCTGATAACCTCGCCCGGTTGGAAGCTTTACTTAGCCCACCTGGAACAGATGAAACAGGACTCGTTAATGTGGGTGGTGAGGACTCAATCAACCCGTGAGTTTTGGAAACGTCAAGGGTATTTTGAGGCTGTAGAGAAGGTAGAATTACTCGTGGAGGATTTAGTATTCGCTGCTGAGAATGGAGAAAAAGAATGGTTGAGGAGAGCGGAGTTAAGGGAATTGGAAGCGAAGGAACAGTTGGAGAAAGTGCAGACGAAGGGACAGCAGAGAGTGGTGGACAGAAGGGCGGCGATTCAGCGGGAACGCAGGACACTGACTCGATAAAACGTTCCGAATTGCCCGAGGAAATGCGTGGAAAAACTTCTGCTGAGATTTCTTCAATGTGGGGAGCAGCTACGAGAGTATTGCAATCGAAGAATGTTGAGACGGACTCTCTGAACAATCGAATTGCACAGCTTGAGTCACAGGCACTTGAACAAGGTGCGCCTCCTGCTGAACCAGATCCAGATGCAGATGTGGATTTGAAAGAACTAATGCTCGACGATCCTGAGCGAGCTATGGATATAATGCTTAATCGGCGTTATAGCACTACGGTTAATAGGTTAGAAAAGGGAATTGGTGAGACGGAGTTGATTAAAGCGTCTCGTTCAATTGGCGCTGATTTCGATGAGCATGAAGATGCAGTTAGGTTAATCTTATCTCAACAATCAGGACCAGTTACAGAAGGAGCAGTTCATGGTGCTTATCTAATGGCCCGAGGAGCTGCTTCTGTTCAAAAGGATAAAGCAGCAGCGAAGCTTTCTTTGGAAACTCCTGAGCCTACACCGGAAGTAAATGAGTCAGATTTACCGGGTAAACTAACCGGCTTGGCTAAGGAAATTCAGCTAGGAACTCGTATGACAGAAGAAGAATTCTTAGAATTCAGCACAGGTGAACTCGTTGTGGAGGTTCCAGGATTATAATGGCTACTCAAAAAGAAGCAGCAGCTAAAGAAACTAAGCCTACTAAGGCAAAGGCGCGTAAACGTCCACCATACATCCGCGCTCGTGGTCGTGGAATGTATACAACAATGATGGCTGAATGCGAAGCAGCATATAAAGCAGAGAATCCAGATCGTTCAACTTACTGGGTTGCAGATCCAGAACATGATAAAAAGTTCTCCAACGTACCTAAACGTCAGATGATGGGATATGAACTTGTTGATGCTCAAAGCGAGGGCATTAAGCGCGTAATGGGTGAGATTGGTTCAGTGGTTCGGATTGGTGACGCTGTTTTGATGTCAATTCCGACCGAATGGCGAGACGAAATCATTGAGGAGAAAAATGAACTCGCACTAGCAGAATCACGTCGGTCGCGTGAAGCTTACGAAAGTGACACTCGACGTGATATGGATGGGAATGTTGCTCGTCCAGTGGGTAGTATAACAGATCACAGTGAGGAGATTACTTTGAAAAAGGATGAGGAATAATGGCTTTGCGAAGGAGCATTATTCCAGCCCAGAATCGTAGAACGCAGGAATTTGACGTAGAAGGTGCGGCTACTTTTCTGGATGGAGCAATCGTGTTGAAAGACGCGAGTGAGGATATTATCGAAGCCTCGGCAGATCCGGCTGCTATTCTTGGATTTGCCGCAGGGCCAGCCGCAGGTCGTACCGTTGACGCCGGCAAAACGCTTGTTCATCTAGCAGGAGCAAATAGGACGTTTTGGGTTGAAGCGGAACGGGTTCCTACCAAAGATGATATTGGTAAAGTCTTTGGAACGGCTGCTGTCGGTGGTGTTTGGGGTTTGGATACAACCGAAGCTACCACTAAACCAATGCACGTTGTAGACGTAGACATTGAACGCGGTTTGTTCGAGTGTGACGTTGTTGCAGCGAACATTCAAGCCTAACCGGGAAGGAGTATAACAATGGCTGTTGCAAGACAATCATGGGATCAATACATCACTCCCGGTGCTAGGAAAGCATTCGCAGGTGATTACAAAGAATTAGCATCGCAATTTCCAACCGTAATGGGTGTTGAATCTAGTCAAAGAGCTTTTGAGGATATCTTGATCGCTGCTGGACTAGGCACAGTGCCTGAGAAGCCGGAACTGGAAAGAATTGCGATGGACAAACCGTATGCTCGTGGTTCAATCCGCGTTTCACATCGTAGTTACGGACTCGGAGTTGAGTTCTCCGAAGAAGTAATCGACGATGAACTGTATGCTGTGCTTGCACCAAAGGCGGGATCTAATCTCGCTCGCTCGCATCGTGACGCAGAGGAACGCTTGGCCGCAGGTATTTACAACAACGCTTTTTCTACACAACTTGGCTATGATGGCGTGTTGCTAATCAATGCTGCTCATGTTCGTGTAGGTGTTGCAGATGTAAGTAATGCAGGAGCTACGGACTTCACTCTCACAGCTATCCAAGCAATGATTGAGCATTTCATGCTTCTTGAGGATGATCGTGGTTTGAAGATTGATGCGATGGCAGATATGTTAATCCACCATCCATCGAATTACTGGCTTGTGCGTGAAACTCTCCGTGCAGATATGAAGCCAGGTGTTGACACAAATGACGTCAACATACTCAAGCAGGATTTCAACATCGCACCGTTCTCTTACAAGTATCTCACTGATGTAGATGCTTGGTTCGGTAGAGATTCGTCGAACGATCTTGGTCCTACGTTCTTCTGGCGTAAGACCCCTACGGATGCAACTGTTGTTGACGAGATTGATAGTTCTGTTATCTATCTAATCAAGTCTCGTTTCAGCGCAACTTGTGCCGATTGGCGTTCTTTGTACGCATCTCCAGGCGCGTAAACTTAGAAAGGGAAGATGATGATTCCTGTTCTAATTCACTCGAAAGCGGGGGCTGTTTCTGGTTGGATCGGTCGGAACGGTTTTGACCAGATTCGGCTCCCTAATTCGGGGAGATTTAAAGTAACTGAACGACGAGTAGATGGATCTATGTTTGACAGTGAAATTGAACATCTTCCGGTTATAACACTTGCTGGAGATACACAGTGGATTAAGGTTGAGTATCTTGAAGGTGATGAATTTGCTAACGTGGAGTTAATCTAGTGGGACAAAGAACGCTGGCGATGTTTCGGTCGAATTTGAATTTTGCTCTAGGTGATAGGGATTTAGGTAAAGGATTCCTTGATGCTGCTATTAATGACGGGTATTTAGATCTAACTGGATCGCATGATTTGGTACAACTGCGCGCGGTTTCTACCGTCACGCTTGTAGGTACGAGTATTGGAATAACACTACCAGATGATCTCCAGTGGGTTAGAGCTGTTTGGAACGTGACGGATAAGTGGCAGATTTTGAAAATGGCCTCTGAGCATTTGCACGCTATGGAAGATGTTGCGGATGATGATAGAGATGATCGATATTACACCCGCGATGGTGATGCGCTTTACATTCAACCACCGTTCGTAACCGATAAAGTTATCGCAATTCATTACAACGCAGAGCCTTTGATACTTAGCTCTGATTCAGATACAACTGTGCTACCTTCGACCTATGACAGAGCTATTCATATGTTTGCAATGAATGCGGCCTTGTCCGATCTAGGTGAGGAGATTCGCGCAGTTGAATGGCTTAACAAAGCAATTGTATACCTTCGTACAAGATTGGATCTTGAGGATAAAGAATCCACCCCGGCAATGCAAGCGGGCGTTCGATTCATCCGTAACACAAAAGATCTAAAGAGGTTGTATGGCGAACCCAACGTGGGATAAGAAAGTACCAAGCACGGGGACGTATACAAAACGGACTCCTCAACAGGGTGATTGGAAAGATACCAAAGACGAACAAGTTGCGGATGAGTCTGTTATAATCATTCCAATTGTAGGATCTAATGGCTAAATCTAAGTATGAGATCACGTTAGATTTTATCCGAACTCCGTGGGTATGGGGTCCGATACTTATATTAGTTGCTCTCGGTCTTGGTTGGATTAATATGGATGAACTGGAAAGACTTGCTGACATAGCCGCAAAGTTTTTCTCTTCTATTTTTAACAAATTCTAATGTTAGATTGGAAGATTTTCTACGACGATGAAAGTACCTTTGACAATCTCGATGGTGATGTTGAAAATGCACCTAAGCGCGGCGTTATTGCAGTTGTAGAACGAGCACATAGTATCGGTTACGTTGTTCATAAGCGTGGAGATCTTTACATCTATCGTCGTGATTGGGATGAACCACGTTGGCGTATGATGGACATGGCAGGCTTTTGGGATCATATGTTTCAACCGGGTTTTAAATGTGTTCTATTTGGTCGATATGTTTCAAATGATGTATATAACAAAGTTGTGATTTCCGCTCAGGAGTTTGGTCAGAAACACACATGGACTTTGAATGAGATACCTTAAACCTCTTTCGCCTCGTTGGCGTCAACGTGCTAGTCGGATTTGGGTTGATGAACGTGGTGGAATGCCTGAGTTCGCCAACGTTGATCTTGATGGATTTCGTTGGCGGGATGATGATGGAAATGAAAGTTCTGGAGGGGCAAGTTTTCTTGCAGCTGAGAATATAAACCTAACAGACCAAGATGCAGATAGTGATGTAATCTTTCGATTGAGAATTTTGCTTGAACAGAATAATGTTTTACATGACCAAAGTGAAACAACAACACCAAGGCTAGATTTTAAGCTTAACACTGGTGGGACATATGCGGCTGTTCCTGACTCGGGATCTGGTACGGAAGTTGAAATAGTTGCTTCTCAATTAGTTGATGAAGCGGCGACCACAGATCATGGAGTTACAAAAACAGGTGGATATACATTCGTCGCGGGTACGCAGGAAGAAACGTCCGCATCGGCGGCAGTTATAAATTGGCCCGCTACGGAACAAGACTCAGTAATTGTAGAGTGGTCGTTTAAAAGCCTAGCAGCGGGGCTTGCAAATCTTGACGAACTTTTCTTTCGTGTTACAAATGCAGGTGCGAATCTGGATACATATACATTCGGTGACACAGGCGATACTAACCCGATTAAGATTGGCTTCGTATCAACCGTTCTAGGTCGAGGTCCAACACCCGTAGTTGTGAATCACGCTCCAATAAGAGCAAGTTACTATTAAGGAGAAGGAAAAATGCCAGCTAGGTATACGGTAGAGTCGAATGGCGATGTTGCACTTGTTGCCGCTACTGCAAAGACAATCGTTAATTGGATCAATGGAGCAAATGCGTTAGTTAGGGCAATTGAACTTGCTGTCAGCTTTGACGGAACAAGCTCGACAGCAGAGCCAGTTACAGTTGAGTTATGTTCCTCGACACAGGCAACAGGGGGAACGTCAACTACGCATACGATTGTTCAAACAGGTGGCCCAACTCGAACACCGGAAGGATCTGCGGAAAGAGCTTACTCGATTGAACCTACGGTTTTAACTGTCTTGAAACGTTGGCTTGTTCGGGCTGATGGTGGATTGCTTGTCTTACCTTTCCCGCTTGGACGAGAGCCAGAACAGGTAGTTACAGCCGATGGGCTTTGTATTAGATGTACTGCTCCCGCCGCTGTTAATTGTCAGGCTTATTTGGAGGTTGAGGAAGGCTAATGCCCCGACATGGGCGTAGTTTTCAATATCGGCCCATTGTTCCGCGTGCAGGAATTGGGGCTGTTCTTGAAAGAACTAGCGAGGGGTTACTTGCTTATTATATCGCTAATCATCTTACCGTCCCGTTCAATGCCGGTGATTGGGAGAAGCAGTTTAACCTAACTACGGTTCAAGTAGACGGAACGACAGGAGAGTTAGAAGTCGAAACTGGTGGTATTGGTTATATGCGGCACAGTGGTACAGGTGCGACTAGCCGTGCTAAACGAATGTTGCAAGGAGTATTTTACTCACCGAGTTCGCCGCCCGCTGGCTTTCCGATGGACTATCCATCTTTGATTGCTCATATGGAAACGGGGGTTGGCGGTGACGATTCTCTTGGTGCTAATGTTGTAGTCACGGACGATGGTTCGGGTTATGGTTTTGCCTTTACTGAGCGTGATGATAATACTGTTGGAGCGCAAACAACCGGAAGTCTCCCGTATAAAGCTGTTGATACTGACTATAGGTTGTCTACTTTCGTAGACGGGGCTGGTCAAGCGACAGGTTATGATTTTGCTGAAGCAGAAACTTTAAACGCTACACCATCAACTCTTACTGCTGGTCATGCGGGGATCGGTGGTTGTTGCGGAACCGATTGGGCGAACTGGAAAGAATGGTGGGATACAGCAGATCGAAACATACTCTGTTCGGGATTAACGACTGGATTCAAACTAAAAATCTTAGATATTACCAGCGCAATTATAAAGTCGGCAACAGAAGTAAGCGGAACAGCAACACTTGATGTACTTGATGTGAATTTGTCCGCTATAGTACGAATCGTAGTCACCGATGCCTCTGATAATATCGTCCAAGTTTTCCAACCTGTTACGGGTGGAAAGAGAATCGTTGGCGGGGATGTATATTCATTTGCAGCCGGTGAAGCACTTGTTAAAATTTTTGGTGAGATTACGAATTTCAACGAAGGAGCGTTTGAATCAGCAATTCTACTTAGAATCATAGATGAGGTTGAAAATCTTGTCGAGGATACGCTTAAAACAAAGTTGATTGCGAAAGATATTTCAAATGTAGTAAACTTCGTTGCGGACGAGATTCATACAATCGGGATTAAGCAGATTATCGACAATGTATTAAATTTTGTCGAGGACAAGGTACGTCCGTTAGCTTTATTCCGCTTACCTGCGGAGGTTGTAAACTTTAACGAACCAGCACCGCTTAGACCATTAGCATTGTTCCGTCTACCAGCGGAGATACTTAACCTTGTTGAGGATATAAACCATACGAATTTAATAGCTCAGATTATTGATGAGGTTTTAAATCTCGTTGAGGGTGCAATAAATGTTCTCGGTATAGCGAAGGCTGTTGACGAGATTGTTAACTTCGTAGAGGATAAGAATAAAACAGAGTTACTTGCTAAGAACATCGCGGAGATTGTTAATTTTGTTGAGGATAAATTACCAGTTTTAGTGTTGTTACGTATTTTAGATGAGGCTGTAAATTTTGTCGAAGTGTCACTACCTGTACGAGTGATGGTTAGATTTAAGGCCAATACGCTTAATTTCGTGGAAGCTACCTTACCAACACAGGTGTTAGTTCGCTTGGTTTCAGAGGTTGTGAATGTTGTTGAAGGAATTGTCAAGCTTGTAGTCGGTGAGGGTGCTGCTCTTGTAGAACTTGTTAGCGAAGCTTTGAACATAACTGAAACTAATCTTCATGCTTTCGGAGAGAATTTAGTTTTGATAGTTCAAGAGAGTTATAACTTTGTCGAGAAAGGATTTACACGAATGGTTAAATCAAATCTTTGGAAACGGCGTGGTGTGTGATGGGTGATTTTCCAGCTTGGCTTGTAATAGCTGCATTACTTGCAATAGTTGGAGGGCCGACAAGTGCGGCGTGGATTGGAGTTCGTATTGGTATGAATGGTATGAAGCAAGATATACAAGAGTTGAAAGCAGACAATAAGACAGGCTCTAGTCAACGCGGAAAAATGTCTGAAAGACTCGCAGTTATCGAGACTAAACTAGGCAATGTTCCCGGTCTTTGGAATGGAAAAGAGAGACGGTCATGATTTTCAAGACTGGTTGTGTGACTTTTAATCTCGTCGATCAAATCTTTACGTTGTTGATGGATGATTCGATTCTTGATCAGATTTTTCGCGAGGAAGCTGGACGAGATTGTATAGTTACAACTGTTCGGAATGGTACACACGCTACTTGGAGCTTTCATTATAAAGGAAAAGCTCTTGACTGTCGTGCAAATGATCTTACTAAAGCACAACAGCAGAGGATACTTCGCAGGTTGAAAGAAGCACTACCAGGATATGATGTTGTATTACACGGTAAAGGATCAAACATCCACTACCACATCGAATGGGATCCAAAATGATTAACGAAGCGTTGAGTGAAGCAGATGGACAGAAAAGCATGAGTCGGATGATTTTACTCGCGGGAGTGTCATTGATTGGATCTGTATTTGTAATTGTGGTGATGGGATTGTTTTGGGATAAGTGGCCGTGGACACGATTCGATGGTGCATTGACATGGGGTAGAGATTTCGTGTTTGTAACCACGTTACCGTATATTGGTAACGTAGCCAGTAAAGCGATTGGATCGGTGAAGAATGGGAACGTCGATCATTAGGTTGTTAGGTAGTTTTGGATTGAAGAATTGGCTACTAGGTGGGGCTGGCGTGTTGCTCGCTGCATTCGCGGTCAACGCTGTAAATGCACGAGACGCAAGGGTTGCGGCAGAGGCAATCCAAGCTGTCCGGCAGGTTCAACTAGATAGCGTGTCTGTTCTGGTTGATTCGTTACTGTTAGAAGATGAGCGGAGCGAAGCGGAACACCTAGTAGCCATTCAGTTTCTTGAGGTAGTTGCGGACGAAGCAGAGCAAGAGGCTGATAGAGAGCTTGCGTTGCAGTCTGCGCTGTCCGTGCGCCTTGAGGCTATGATAAGCGACTCTGCGAAGGTCGTACTGGACTCGATGAACGAAATGGCTTTCGCGGTGGTGCTAGACCTCACGGCGGTGAGTCAAGCGAAAGACGATATGATTGCACTTTTATACCGCAAGATTGACACACAGACGATAGTGATAAATGCCATGCGTACCGAACGATCATTGCTTAGAACGGAACTAGAATTCTGGCAAAATCGCAAAGAGCCGAGTAGTCTATTTAACATACCTATTAAACTATTAGGCGGATACGGAGTTATTAAACTCGCAGAGGAGCTTTTCTAATGCCGCGTCATGGTTATGACCAGCGTGGATTATTCAGACCACAGCAACCAATACAACCTGTACGTCAAGAACAAATGGGCTTTCGTCAGGGGTTTCGTGGAGATTTAAACACTCGATCTATGCCACTTGACGCTTCACCACGAATTGAGGATGTACGGATTGAAAGAGAGTCGCTTAGACAGGACTTTGGTTTGACGAAGATCGGCGCGGATAGTGCGAATACAATCCTCGGTCTTGCGGAGCATAGGTATATAATTGATAACATTGAATTTCAACGGATTTTTCGTGTCACGCGGACGAGTGCAGGATTTCTTGAACTTGAATCGTGGGACGGTACTGATTGGGTAACTGCGGCAACAAGTCTCCTTCCAATTGCAGATACACTTGTCAGTATGGTTTCGACACAGAATAAATTTGTAATTGCTGATGGTTTAAATCCTATTTATATCTGGAATGAGCCTGTTGCATTGCCGGGTACTATCCAAGTTGTAGATACGTGGATTTGGGTGATTACACAAAACACTGTTGACTCGCCAGATCCGCATAGATTTTCAAGACAGTTAAGCAAAGAGCCGATTGATGGTGAGTTTGATATTAAATATAGCGGCAAGTTTTTCCTTACAAATAAGTGGAATAGTGTTAAAGATCCCGAACCAAATATTGATACATCTTGGACTGTATCCGGGCGTATAATCCTCGAAGGTTCAGATGATGGACAAATATGGGATCTGTTGGATGATACAGCTTATCAAGGTAATTTTGTTTGGGATGGTGTTGTTGATGTTGAAAAAGAAATTGATCTAGGTGCTATTGTTAAGTCATTTACTAGAATTGGTACTACGTTTGTCAGAGCGCGGATGGAGAACTTACAAGTTGTTGCAAATGATCCGTTGTTTCCTGTAAATTTATACGTCTTTGGTTGGAGGACAGCTTTTCAAGGACAGTCTGTGGAGTATAACGCATTCGATGATCCCGGTGGAACGATCTCGCAACTTAGTGGTAACGCTCCTAAAGCACATTTTATCTTCCCGTTTGAAGATAGGTTGCTTGCTTTGGGTGCTGTGGGTGATCCACAGAGATTGTCCGCAAGTGCGGATGGAGATATAACCTTGTGGACAGGTATAGATACACAGTCTGTAAGTTTGCTAGATACCGTACATGATCCACTTGACCCGGTTATGTCACTTGGAATGCTGTCGGATAACCAAGCAGGTTTGATTCGCTCGCGGAATATCATGCGGGTTAGTGAAACAGGTGATCCACTTTTACCTCTTGCGGTACAACCGTGGATTGAAGGAATTGGCACAGAGTCACCACAGTCTATATCTCAAACGCGAGATGGAATCATGTGGCTGGCTCATAATCTGATGGTTTACTATTGGGATGGTGGTTCTATACCTATTCCAGTGGGTGTGCCAATTCATCAAGAGTTGGTTGAGAGACTAACATCAAAGTTGGATCAAGTTACTTCAACGTTTGATCCAATTCACGAGGATTACTGGTTAGTCACACCTGTTGGAACATGGGTGTTAGCTCTTGGAAAGTTTATCGACGAGCAGAGGTTGGAATGGCATACTCGTTCGGAGATTTTCAAAGTTGCCTCAGTTGTGAGTAAGTTTTAATGACTATTCTACCGACAACGCCATCAGCAGTTAGGACGTTGATAACAAGTAATGGAACGAATGTTAAACGTTTGGATGAAACCCTTCTCGTAGCTGGAGTTTGGGAATCGCCCACGTTAAATCGTGGTGGTCCGACAGTGCATCGGTTTGTTAAGTTGATTTTACTATATCAAGCAGATGCGGATTCGATTGTTAATATAGAATTCACTCGTGATGGTGGACGTAAGTGGTCGTCTGCGTTACAAGCACGGATGCCTAGAACAGCCGGTGGGACGAGACAGAAGTTGATTCACGTCAACCTGACAGGGTATGATGTTCGCTTTCGTCTTAGTTTGCCGAAGCGTAATGCGGTTTCAATCTTTGGCTATATCACTGAACAAGCTCCGTCGAATGAGCTAGGGACAATAGGGCAATGACGACTATCGCCAAGCTTGTTGTTAGACTTAAACATTTGAATATTAGAGACATTCGTGCGGAGTTTCAGCGAATATATACAGAGTTGAATTCGATGGTTGGATCGGTTGCGGGGACGAATCGTAACCAGATCTCAGATATTTATGTAGACGCTACCACAAGTGAACTGGTAATTACTCACTCAGGAGGAGAA
>Ga0114923_10001751_pt1 | contig 14893 bp, 14 predicted proteins | sample SumtaG_FD_89578 | JGI IMG/M metagenome (GOLD analysis project Ga0114923, IMG submission 89578) | Deep subsurface microbial communities from Indian Ocean to uncover new lineages of life (NeLLi) - Sumatra_00157 metaG | ecosystem: Environmental > Aquatic > Marine > Oceanic > Sediment | place: near...
AGCGCCGGCCGGGCGGGCTGCGCCGGCCGTGCCGGTCGTGCAGGGCGTGCCGGTCTTCCCGGCCGCATTGGCGTTCCGGGTGTGCGCGGCGTTTCAGTCAACGTATGGTGCCCGATTCAGGATCATGCATCGTACCTTTGAAGGCTCGGCCATTGACCCGCCCCGCGGCATTGTCCGGGCTTGCACTGAGCGTTGTTTGGTCGCCCAACTTGCTTAAGCGCGGTCCGAGACTTAGCTGCCACCTGGTTGGCTTGAACTCTGTTTCATACTCTCCTTAAAACCGTCGGCCAGCGTCTGCGCCGCGATGCCGGTTGCGAAGAATTTCCCCAGTCCGACCGAGACCGTGCCGTCTTCTCCGGTGTTCATCTCGAACTGACCAAGCGTCGAATAGGCGTCCGACGCGGGTTCTACGTTAGCCGGAGCATCCTTATAACTGCCCAAGGGTTCGTACGTGCCATCCTCTTTTTTGATAGCGACGGGAATCACAGCGATGTTATGGTCCTTGTAGCCGAGGGACAATTCAGCACCCTGTTCTGGCGCCGAGGCGCTAATCGTGAGGCCGACTATTATCCGTTGGCCAAAGACCAAGTGACTGCTGTCCGCATTGCCGCAGCCGGCAAGGGCGATCAGCCCCAATCCGGCGCATACTATTTTCGCGCATCTCATTGCTTTCTCCCTGACTGTAGTTTCCTATTGTCATCGATGACACAGACGTCGTCGCTCTGCGCGGTGATCTGTTCGAGGATTTCTAGCGACTGCCCCTCTTCCAGCCAAACGACGATCCGGCAATCGTCGGTCGGCAGGATGGCGATGTCGGAGGTGTGGTAGCCGATCGTCACCCCGCCATTGCTCGAGATAATGCCGAACCCGGTCGAGCGGATGATTTGCGGCCGGCGGTTTGGATGGGTTTCCAGCTTGATGATTCCAACGCCGTTTTCCATCGTCACTTCGCCATCGGCGCCGACAACGGTGACTTGAGTGCAGCCCAATAGGACGGGCCACAAGGCCATGAGCAGGAACCACTTGCCGCTGCACTTTGCCACGTGAAAGCTGCCTATCCATCCTCGTCGAGGACTGGCGCAATGAAATTGCCATGCACCCAGCCGGTCTTCATTGGGTCGCCGTCCTCGCCCAGAACCTCGACGTGGCACCAGCTGGCATCGCGGACTTCCAGGCTCAGGCGCGTGTTCTTGGCCAAGGGTGATCCGTCCAGCTTGGCGAATTGCGTGCCCGGGCCTTCGCGGATATTGACCTCGGTCGTGGTTACGAACTGATCGAATGCGTCGGCGGCGCGGCCGCTTAAGCGGGAGCGAAAATGCTCCATCGGAAAGGCAGGGCCCGGATCCTGTTTCCTTTCCGGCGCGATGTCGTCGTGACCAAGAATATCGATCAGGCGATAACGCTGGAACAGCGCTTCCGAAACTTCAAGCGCCGCATCAAGCTGGGCCTCCGTGTAATCGTGCCAGCCACGCTCAATCCCGTCGTGCTTGTGCGCCGCCACCACGACCTCGTCGTCCGGATAGAGCCGCTTGAACCAAGACCGCCACGCACCCGGCCCGCCCTCAAGTGGTCCGGCATTGTCCAATTCGATACCAATCGAATGCTGATTAAGTCCGCTCAGTCCCTGCCATCGGCTGACGCCGGCATGCCAGGCGACTTTGTTGAAGGGAACCAGCTGTGTCACCGCGCCATCCCGGCCGATCACCACATGCGCCGAAGCACCGGCGCCATTCTTGGTCAAATGCCGGATCGAGCTCTCCGCCGAAGCGCCGGCGGTGTAATGCATGATCAGATAGCGCGGGACCAAGGCCCCTCTCTGATTGGGGCTACGCACGAACGGCGCCCTCTCGCCGTTGTCGTTGTGGAGCATACCTCGTTTGACTTGCATCCTGCCCGTACCCCCATTTGTTGGTTTTCAATGCATAATTATCACTACTTGCTGCTCCAGATCCGCCGGGTGCAAACTACAACCCATGGTAAACGATAGCGTAAGAGATTGTCTACTGCTATTCGAGTTTTGATTCATGCTTCGGATGACGTTCTTTTCCGATTGAAGGCTGATTTTGGAATTGAACACCCTTTGCGCCGCCAAGCTCGCAGTCGGGGGGCGCAATTCGACGTTCGAGAGGCGTAGCTCTCACGTTGGGCGGCCTGGAATGCTTCGGGATCGAGGCGGATTATGACCGCAACGCCGTCGGCCGCAGCCGATCTATCAGACGCAGGATCGCAGCGAACAGGAGATTCGCGTTAGCGACTTCGGCGAGCTGGGTCCTCCGCCGCCTTCCGATCAGTCAGCGCAACCTGCCTGCGACCGAGTTGCTCAACACCTCATGAGCAGCCTCAGCTCGATGGCTGAGAGCAAATCACACTTCGATCAGGCGCCGGCGCTCAGCTCGAAACCTCGCTCTGCTGCAGCTCCGCCTCGAATGAGCCGCGCGCCGGTGGCGACGACGAGAACCGCAGCAAGAGATAGCCCCCAACCCCCGACACAAGGGACCCGAGCAGCACGCCCAATCGCACGCCGGTCGCATACTCCAGGTCGTCGTACGCCAAGGTGCCGATGAAGAGGCTCATGGTGAAGCCGATTCCGGTCAGGAAGGAGAGGCCATAGATCTGCAGCCAGGAGACGCCTTGCGGCAGCTTCGCCAGCCCCAAGCGCACCGCCCCGTAGGACAAGCCGAAGACGCCGATTTGCTTGCCGATGAAAAGCCCCGCCGCGATGCCGAGCGGCACCGGCGCCAACAAGGATGCAAACGTCAGGCCCTCCAGGGAAACGCCGGCGTTGGCGAACGCGAAGAACGGCAGGATGGCGAAGGCGACCCAGGGGTGGAGCGCGTGCTCCAAATGCTCCAAGGGGGACTCGCCGTCCTCGGTCTTGGCCCTCAGCGGTATGAAAAAGGCCACCGCGACGCCCGCCAGGGTCGCGTGCACGCCGGACTTCAAGACGCAGACCCAAACCGCCAGCCCCACCAGGAGGTAGGCCCCCAGGCGCATGACCCCGAAGATATTGAAGCACGCCAGGATGACGATGCCGACGGCCGCCAGGCCGAGCGAGGTCAACGACATGTCGGCGGTGTAGAACACGGCGATAATCACAATGGCGCCCAGGTCGTCCATGATGGCCAGGGCCAAGAGGAAGATCTTCAAAGCCGCCGGCACGCGAGACCCCAACAAAGCGAGCACGCCCAGGGCGAAGGCGATGTCCGTGGCCGCCGGAATGGCCCAGCCGCGCAAGGTCTGCGGGTCGCCGAGGTTGATCAGGACAAAGATCAGGGCGGGCGCCGCCATGCCGCCGATCGCCGCGAAGCCGGGCAGGGAGGCCTGCGACCAGGACGACAGTTCACCCTGCAGGACCTCGCGCTTGATCTCGAGCCCGACGAGGAAGAAGAAGATCGCCATCAGGCCGTCGTTGACCCAAAGCAGCAGCGGCTTTGCCAGGACCAAGGCACCGACCTGGACGACCACCGGAACATCGAGGAAGACTCGATAGAAGGGCGCCAGGAAGGTGTTGGCCATCACCAAGGCCAAGACCGCCGACAACACCAAGACGATCCCGGCGGCCGCTTCCAACCTGAGAAACTCCCTTATGGTCGCGATCGGCATGGGATCATGGTCTCCGTTTCGATGCTCCGAGGTCCTAGAATCGGAACAGGGTCAGGCTCGGCGCGCCATTGTACTCCGAGCGCCCGAGCGTGGTGCTGCGGTCGAAGTCCGCCCGGTCGAAGACTTCGCTCCGGGCGTTGCCGAACTCCTCGCGGCTGATGCGCCCGTCGCCGTCGGTATCGATCGAGCCCCGCGCCCAGTCGATGGTCTCGAACTCCTCCGGGCTGACCTGGCCGTCTCCGTCCCCGTCGCCCAGAATGATGATCAGCGGCGCCTCGTTCCCGTCGATCACCCCGTCCTGATTGTAGTCGAAGGTTTCGAAGGCTTCGTCCAGCTCTTCCGCGCTGCCTTGTCCGTCGCCGTCCTTGTCGATGCCGTCGAACAGCCGGGAGCTGAACTGGCCCCATTCCTCGGCGTTTATGACGCCGTCGTTGTTCGCATCGACCGCATCGAACACCATCTCGCCGGCCTCTTGGGCCAGCGTCGCCGGCGTCACGGACACCGCGGCACTGCCGATCAGCAGGGCCAAGAGCGCGCACAGACCTGCAGTGAGTGTTGCTCGCATCGACAGCTCCCCCAGTGCCGGCGTCCGCGTCTCGAATTGGCCGCCGGAGATTGGCACAAAGACGAGAAGGGCGAAAGGCGTGAGCCCGGCCGGCCCGCACGATTGACCGCAGGGGGCTGATCGGTGATGATCGGACTGCGCCAGGGGCGGTTATTCGACGTTCCGGGTCGACCCCTGTCGGCGCAGGCAGAAGTCCAAATTTCCGGTTCGGTTCGCAGGGTATTCTAATTTCACTCGAGGGAGCGATGAGACGCAGTTTTTGTGTATTGTCATTCGTGATGGCGATGTTGGTGGCTCCGTCGGCGGCGCCGCTGGCGCAGGACGTATATGCCTATCCGAACCAGGGGCAGAGCCAGGAGCAGCAGGATAAGGACCAGTTCGAATGTTTTAACTGGTCCAAGCAGCAGTCCGGCTTCGATCCGATGGCGGTGCCGACGGCAAGCGCGCCGCCGCCGCAAGATCAGTCCACCGGTCCGGGGTTGCTGGGAGGCGCTGCGGTCGGCGCCGGCGCCGGTGCCATAGGCGGCGCCATAGGCGGCAATACTGGCAAGGGCGCGGCGATCGGCGCTGCCGCGGGCGGGCTCCTCGGCGGCCTAAGGAGCAATCGGCAGAAAAACAGCAACCAGCAGGCGCGCCAGGACTGGGAGCGCCAGCAGGCCGCGCAATACCAACAGGCGCGAAACAACTACAACCGCGCTTACTCGGCTTGCATGACGGCTCGCGGCTACACGATCAGCTGAGTACTGGGGATGAAATGATGAGGTTTCTTACAGCTTGTCTTGGCGTCGTCGCGGTTCTCGGCATGACCTCGGGCGCCCAAGCGGCCGTCGATGGCTCCGAGCCGGTTATTTGCGCCTCGGTGAATATCATGGAATGCGTGCCGGACGGGACTTGCCAGCGCATCAACGCCGAGGAGGCGGGCATACCCCGGTTCCTCCGGGTCGATTTCGCCGGCCAGCGGATCACGCGGACCCGGCCGAACGGAGATGACGTCTCCAGCCAGATAGAGCGCAGCGAAACCGTCGACGGACGGCTGATCCTTCAGGGCGCCGAAGACGGCTTCGAGGGCGTCAGCGACGGTATCGGCTGGAGCCTCTCGATCGACGAAGAGACCGGTAGCATGGTGATCGCCGGTTCGGGCGAGGACGTCGCTTTCGTCATATTCGGGGCCTGCACCGTTTACTAATGCGCCGATTGGCGCCGTCTCCGGGATCCAAAGCGCGCGAGGTATGTCGCGCACGCGAGCCGGCTCCGTTAAGGGATAACCATTATCGGGCGCTATTGTGCGACGCCGAACTGACGGAGCTCTAGCATGACCAGGATATCGTCTTGGGCAAGAGGGACGGTGACCCTCTTGGCGATCGCGGCCGCATTGGTCGGATGGGCCGTGGTTCTTTTGCAGGATCGATGGCTCGACGGCCTGGAGGATGAATTGGCGGCCGCCCGACAGCAAAAGCCGGCGCCGGCGGCGGACTCAGGCCAGAGCTTGGCAGATCTGAAGCAACTGAGGAGCGAACTGGAGGCAAGCGAGGCGGAGCGAGCGACCTTGAACCAACTCGTTCGCCAGTCCGAGACAGAGCTAAAGCTGCTCCGGGCCCAACTCGATCGAAAGACCCAAGCGGCACAAGAGCCAGGCCGCGAATTCCATACCCTAACGCGGACTCGGATGCGTGCAGGCCCCACCCTCGACGCCGAAGAGATCGCCGTGATTGCCGAAGGCGCTAGCCTGCGGGTGATCGATACGGTCGAGGACGGGGCCTGGCATGAAGTCCGGCTCCGTGGTTATGCCTTTCACGAACTCCTGAAGCCGTCCCAGGGGGAATGACCCGCCGGGAGGCAGGCGTCGCGCGTCACGGCGTGGCGCTGCCGTGCGCGTCGGCCTCTATGGGGTAACGCAGGGGGGGTATCCTTACCGGTGCCGCGATCGTCCACGAAAGGCGGGAGGGAAGTTTCGAACGGAAGATCTGCGGACTTTTCTTGCTTCAGTAGGGATGTCCGATTTCGAGCCGACTACGACCGCTCACCCTTCAAGAGCGGACGATTTATGCCCGCTTCCCGTTTGCCCGGATGTGACCCGAAGCGGGCATTTGCGTGCCTCCGACTGACTGCAAATCGCCATCGGTGAGGGTTGGGAAGAAGGCACAGATTGCGCGCAGTCTTGGCTCGAATACGATGGCGGCCATCATCGTTCATGGCTTAGCGAGTCTCCGCATAACCAATCGCTACCTACAGGCCTGGCCCAGACACCCCGGCGCGCTGTATCTGACGGTGCAGCTCCACAGGTCTTGAGCGAGGAAAAAACATCTATCCAGACTCGGATTCGATATGGCAAGTACTCGATGAATGCACTTGGTGTCTCACTGCCCCAATCTCCGGGAGATCTGTGATAAATACTATTGGTTCCGCTGCTGCTTTGTTGTTTGCTATTATCGTCGTTACTGGCTGTGCATCGAGCGAAGTTACCGAGCGTCAATCTTACATCGGCAATGAAAAGCTGGCCCGACCTGATCGAATCATTGTCTATGACTTCGCTGCGACGCCGGCCGATGTTCCAGCAGACTCGGCACTCTCGAATCACTACGAGGGACACAGCGCTCCGCAAACACAGGAGGAGATGGAGACGGGGAGAGAGCTCGGCTCTCAAGTAGCAAAGGAGCTGGTCACCGAAATTCAGAGGATGGGGCTGCCCGCAGTGAGAGCGGCAGGCCAACCAGCGCCGCGTGTCGGTGACATTGTAATCAGAGGCTACTTTGTCTCCATCGATGAAGGCGGTGCCGGAAAGCGTATTCTAATTGGTTTTGGCTCAGGCGCTGCTGAGTTACGGACCGTGGTCGAAGGTTATCAGATGACCAATCAGGGCCTTCGACCGCTTGGAACGCGTGAGACTGAGGCGGGCGGAGGCGAAATGCCGGGAATGCTCGTCCCTATCGCGGTGATGGCTGCAACTGGAAGCCCAGTTGGCCTGATCGTCGGGGGCGCAGCAAAGCTGAAAGGAGAAACAGGCTCAGAGACGATCGAGGGCGCTGCTACGCGGACTGCCAAGGAAGTTGGAAATGAGCTCCAGGTAGCATTCGACCGGCAGGGTTGGACCCAGGTTGCGGCGACGAACACGGGCCCCGCGAACTCAGCACCCGATCAGCCGGTCACAACTGCGGAGCCAACCCAACCGGCCACTCAAGGCATCCCTCAGACAGCAGCCGTTCCAGCCGCCAGCGAGGACTCCTTCGCGCTACAACTCGCATCCTTCAAGAATGCTGAGGCGGCGCAGCAGGAGTGGATGGAGATCCAGGGCAAGTTCCCGAAGTTGCTGGACGACACATCGGCAATCGTGCAGCCGGCAAGCGTGGATGGAGTTGGAAAGGTCTACCGTCTGAAGGCCGGATCATTCCCAACACATGCGACAGCGGCGGATGTCTGCGCCCAACTCATGGCCGCTCAGCAAGATTGTCTTGTCGTGAAGCGGTGAGGGTTGGACTCAAGGCCAAACTTCGACACCTAGGTGTGCGCCTTCGGATGTTGGCGAAGTGGGCGGCTGCTACCGATCGCAATGGGTCCCGGCATCTGCATATAGCTGTCGAATTCCGGGCGTACCTGAAGAAGCGCTCATGTCTCCTCCTGGCTAATATAGAGAAGTTCCGACCACCTCTGCGCCACGTCCGGTTTACCCCCAACAGGCGACATTCAAGCCCCACGTCTGCTTTCCGCCCGATTGCTTCCGCTTCACCCCCAGCTCCGGACGTGGGAAGCACCCCCGGCGAATGTCTCAGGTTGACCCTGAGCCGTCATTCGGGAGACACCACTCCAACGGAGGGGCCGAGCTCTCGGAGGCCTTACGTTCTGAAATATGGAGAGCGTTGAGGCCGTATCGTAATCTCGGTCGGACAGGCGGTCTCAGGCATGGTGAGAACAAAAAGAACGGTCCGCGCTATGTCGTCCGGTTGGATCATGAGGGCAGGGTCGAGGCGATCCGACGCCGCCATGGAGGTGTTTACGAAACCGGGGCGAATTGTGCAGACTTTCGTTCCGCTCTCGCGGACATCTTCGAACAACGCTTCGGCAAAGCCGGCGAGGGCGCGTGTAGCTGCGAGATGCATGCCCGCGCCGGCGTAGGGCGACGTGATCGACCCAATGCCGATGATGGCTCCGCCCGGGGTCTTGTTGATCTCAGGCAAGGCATGGCGCGCCAGGTGATAGATTGCGCGGAAGTTGATATCGAGCTTCTCGTCCCAAGCCGCGAGATCCACCTCGTGCGCTTTTGCCGCAACATAGATTCCTGCGCAGTTGATAAGAATATTCAGGCCGCCGAGTTCCTCAATTGCGTGCCTGACTGCGTCTTCGATGGTCTCGATCTGGCCGATGTCGCGCACGATTGGATAGGCCGGTGTCCCGGCTTCGGCACATGCGACCGCCGCTTCGGTCGTTTTCCCTTGATCGCGGCCAATCAGCGCACAGGACACACCCTCCGCGGACAAAGCTGTTGCAATGGCCCGTCCCATCCCGCCACTGGCACCGACCACCAACGCCTTTCGTCCTTTGAGTCCAGTTTTCATCGTTTCAGTCTTACTTGCCTTGGCTGCGAATTGCAGCGCCGAAACTGGCTGGTAGTCATACAGGGCTGCAGCGTTTTTGTCGCCTCTTGGCTAAGAGGCGAAGTATTGAGGGGTAGCCCAGCACGTCCGCTCTACCCCTGGAAGCCGACATAAAATTTGGAACGTCGACTTTCACCCTGATTCCGTCCGCTTGACACCTCGAAGCAGACGGAATCCGGGGTGCGATTTTATGATCGAGATTGTCCCTGAGCTGTCATATGGCCTCAGCGCCCCTCCGCCCGATGTCATACACCAACCGCATGTACCCGCGCTCCCTCGGGTGCGGCGATCCGATCCATGTCTTCGACGCTGTCAGGGAAAATACGGAACGAAAATTGGAAGAACGTGCTCACTTATTGTTGGCCTTATCATGCTCGTGTCGGACCTTCAGGTAGGCGAGCCGGCACCGATCGATGCATTCGTAGGTGACTGGATGGGGGTAGGATTCAAGGAGGATGTGATCGACCTATCGATGGCAAAAATGGATTACTCAATACGTGATCTTGATGTCAGCATAGAAAGAGCACAATCGGAACTTAACGTAACCTGGGTCACTCATGTTCGTCTGAATGGGACAAGCAAAAGTAATACCACGTCCATATCTCTCATTCGAACCGCACCAGGCGTGTTCGTGGGAAGTGAGAATGGCGACGTATTCGATGGCGGGACTGCCGTTTGGGGTCGAATCGAAGAGCAGAGTTTGATTGTCTATCTGTTTCAAATAGACCAGAACGGCATTTACGACCTCACTCGTTACGAACGCATGCTCTCGACGAGCGGCAGAATGATTCTGGATTTCAAACGAACTCGCGACGGAAGAACCATAAGAAGAGTCACCGGCGAGGTGGTGCCCGCGCCTTAGGACAGCATTCAGCAATAATCAAAGCCAGTGCGCCGACACATTTTCGTCGATGCAGGCGTGAGCCGTCCGATTGGACAAAACCCTTCGTCACATGAGTCGCGACCGTGGGCCGCGCGTCACGGTGTGGCGTCGGCAGGCTCGGCGGCCTGCACGGTGACGCAGGGGCTATCCTCGTCGGCGCCCCGGTCGTTCACGAAGGGCAGGAGGCGGCCCAACAGGTTGATCGGCGACAGCACGACCTCGCCGACGGTTCGCACCGCGGCGCCGCCGGTGCTCACGCGCACGTTCGGGCTAGTCAGCGGCCCGTCGATCGAGAACCCGGTGGTCAGCTGGGCGATGCGCCTGGTCTTGGGGCGTGGGTGCATATCCAAATGGATGGTTTCCGGCTCCAGATTGATATCGCCAACGCCGAACAGCTGCACGTTATCGGTGTCGAGGAACAAGGTGTCGGTCTTGGCAAGGCCCTCGACAACGTCGAAGCGCAGGACGAAACAATTGAGCTTCGAATAGCCGCGGCGGGTGGACCGCGCAAACAGCCAGCTCCCCAGGTCGAGCGCGGCGAAGGCGAAGGCTCTCGAGCGGATATGGCCGTTCTCGATTGCCAAGTCGACCTTGCCGTGAAGAGACGCGGCGAGGGCGTGGGGGGTGTTTCCCTCGGCCTGCACGTCGGCGAGCATGTCCAGTTCGCCGTCGATCGGAACAGTGGCGTCGAGTTGGCCGAAGAGGTCGCCCAAGTCGAGGTCATCGATGGTCACGACGGTGCGGATCTTGGCCTCGGGCGAACGCGCATCGACCGAAAAGCGCATGGTCACCGAGCTGCCGATGAAGTTGAACTGAAGCGGTTCGACCGTCAGCAGGCCATCGGCCAAATTGGCCCGCAAGACGGCGGAGTCGACGTCCAGGCTAACGCCATCCAATTCGTCGAGCTGTATGTCGAGGTCCAGGTCGAATTTGCGGAGGGCATCGAAAGGCAGAGGCGTCTCATCGAACAGGCGGCGAGGCCCGGCGGACGCCGGCGTCTCCTGGATTGCATCGCCCGTGGCGTCGACCTCGGGCGTGAGGCCAAAATCGGCGAAATAAAATAGGGGCGACGACAGCTCCACTTGGAAGAAAGGCCGGGGCGAAGCGAAATTCCCGCTCACACTGCCGGGGAGGACCGTTTCGCCGACCCTTGACTCGCCGGTCAGCGCGAAGGCTTCGTCGCTGCCTGTCAGGCGGCCCTCGAATGCCAGCGGCGAGGGGAAGAGGCCGGGCAGGTCGAACGCCATTCCCAGCGCCTCCAGATCCGGGACATCCAGAGAGGCCTGAAAATCCATCTGATCGAGGTCTCTCACATCGTCGATCAGCCCCGCCAGCGAGAGGGTCGCTAGGCTGGTCTCGACAAGCTCGGCCGTCAAGCTCTCGAAGCCGAGGCTGCCGTCGGCGTCGGTCAGCTCGAATTCCCCATGGATTTCGCCGAGAGACTGTTCCGTCGTCACGGCCAGTTCCTTCAGCAGCTCAGCCGTCGGCACGCGATAGGAGCCCTGCAAGGTCAAGCCCGCGAGCTCCGCGAGATTGCTCACCTCGCCCATGACCCGAAGCAAGGGATCGTCTTCCGGGCCGAGGGAGCCGGTCAGCCCGGCGAGCGCAAATCGATCGGCGCCGGCGACGAGGCGGCCGCTTGCACGAAGTGGGCCGAGTTCGGGCCAGTCCTGACCAACGAGGCCGGCAACCGTCTTGGTCGTCGTCGATTCGGCGGTTAGATCGATCGCGAAATCCTCGACCTTGGCGCCGCCGGCCAGCTCCAGTCTTGCCTGGCCGCCGCTTCCCCGCACCGTCAGGCCGTCCGAGGTCTTCGTCTCGATCGCTATCTCGCTGAGCGCCATGGTCTCGAACGTGCCGGCAAGGGCGAAGCTCCCGCTTGCCGGCCCAAGTTCGAGGATGTCCTGCCCAAGGTAGGGGGTTAATGCGTGGCTCGACGGCCATTCGAATTGAACGGCTGCTGCCAACCGTGACTCGCGCCCGCCATCGAACCCGATTGGATCGACGGCGCCTTCGACCTCGACCCGCAACTGCCCCGGCGCGCCGAGAACCGCTCGAACATTCCCGATGCGATAAACGCCGTCCCGCCGTGATAGCTCGCCCGAGGCGCTGAGCGGCCCCGCGTCGGGGAGCGTCTCGTCGGCCAACGCCAAGAGCGGCTGGCTTGTCTCGCTGGAGAGCGACAGGGTGAGCCTTGGGTCCAGCGCGACCTCGAAGGCCCCGGGATCCCCAAATTTTGCGGCCGACAACGTGCCGAGCGGCCCGTCTGCCCGGAGCTCCAGCCGACCCTTGTCCGGGAGTTGGGCCGTAAGCGACACGCGCACGACCCGATCGGCATCCAAGGTGGCCTCGGCGGATACCTCCAGCCGGCCCATCGCCGGTAGCTCGGTCTCCGTTAGCTCTTCCAGTAACGCGATGTCCGAGACCGAAAAATCCGCGGCGAGAGCCAGGGCCGAGGTCAGGGGCTGGTCGTCGATGAAGCTGAAGGCCGCGTCTCCGGCCAGCGTCGCCGCGACGCCGGAGGGATGAGTTGCCTTGGCCTCGAAGGCTTCGATCGCCGGCTGTTGCAGGCTGCCGGAGAGGCGGCCCCGCAGGTCGATCGCGTCCAGGTCCTGCAGCGCCTTCGGCAGGGTGACGAGAAGCCCGGCGCCCGGCACCAAGCGGCCATCGAAGCGGATATCGAGGCCCTGCCCGCCGGCAAGGCCGCCGACCGAGCCTTCGGCCCGCAGCCGCTGACCGGAACGCCCTTCGAGATCGACGGTGAGTTTGGGGACGGCCAGCTCTTTTAGGTCGCCCGTCAGTTGAGCCGTTAGAGTCCCGCGCCCTTCGACGGCGCGCTCGATGTCCCAGACCTCGAGCAGCTCTCCGACCGACGGCGACGTGACGGTCAGGTCGAGTGCGAATCCCTCGGCGCGCGGCAAGTTAGCCGCCGTGCCCGCGAGTTCGGCGGTGAGGCCCGGTAGCTCGAACGACAGCTCCATGGGGTAAGGCTCGGCAGCGGCCAAAGCGGCTTCCAGGGACCCGAGGTGGCCGGCGATCTCGAACCGGCTCTCGTTCACGCGGCCCGTTCCGGCGATATCGAAGCTGCCGTCAGCGCCGCCGCGGGACTTGTGCAGCCGCTCGAGGACGAGTTCGGAGGACCAGCCCGTCCGCCGGTCTTCGTAGCGGACGGCGATGTCATCCAGCGAAATGAATTCGAGGAGAGGAAAGAAGGCGTCGCCTGCCTCTTCGGCGTCTGCGTCTTCCTCGTCCTCGGCCGTCGCCGCAATAAGATGCCAGTTCTCGCGGCCGTCGGGCGCGGTTTCGAGCCTGACGGTCAAGCCTTCGAAGACCAGGCGTCTCAGGTGAACGATGCCGGAGAACAGGGGTGGCAGAACGATCTGAACCTCGGCCCGCTCAAGGTGGGCGAAACTGCGATCCAGCGCCCAGGGTGCGTTCGCGACCCTCACATCGGTAACGATGAGAGTGGGCTCGAGAGAAACATCCAGCGAGACGCTTCCCTCGATGTGGATATCCCGGTCGATGATCTCCGCCATCTGATGGTGCAGGAGCCGGCGGGTGAAATCGTCTCCAACCGTCGCCAGGAAGGCCACGGAAATCCCCAGCGTGAAGGCAATCAGGGCGATGAAACCGATCACCAGCTTGACGGCAAGTCGCATATCGGATCCCCGGTGTTACCTGGGCCCGAGTCAGGCTGCCAACCCAGTTCGGACATCAAGGACGGTCCCAGATCCGAAAAAGCATCTCATACGCCACGAAACGGCGTCAATTGCCCAGTCACGGCGTCACAAACTAAAGATGTCTTTCGGATCGCGCCGCCACCCCGAGACCCGTGGCATCGCGAAGCGATGAGGTCGCCGGCGCGTTAGGAAGCCTATGGCCGCCAAGGCACGCGGACGCGCGCGGACAAATCCCGGCGACCGTGCCCAAGTATGCTGACGGGCCGATTCCTAGCTGCCTGGTATCGACCGCAAAGGCCTCTCTATCGGCGTGGGGCCTAGGCGGGCCGGGCGGTCACTTCGGATCCTTCCCCATGACGGCGGAGTGCGAGGGTTCCTGGATCAGATTGGTCAATCCGGAGCCCGATTCCAGATCCGCCTCGATGTGGACACAGGACATGCTGGCCGAACGGGCGGCCATCAGTTTCTCAATCGGAAACACGACCTTGCCAATGTCTTTTCGCCCCCTCAGGCGTGCCGGCTTGCGATCCGTCATCAGAGCCTCCAGAGCTGGATTGACAGTACAACACACAGGATAGTCATTCCGAAACAAGAGAGAATATAGTATTTTCGAGAAGGACTATCTTGAGTTCTGGAGCAACCTATGGACCGCCTCGCCGCCATGCGCGTCTTTGTCGCCGTGGTCGATGCCCAGGGGTTTTCGGCTGCCTCGCGCGCCTTGTCCATGTCGCTCCCGACGGTCTGTCGGAAAGTCGCCGAACTGGAAAGCCATCTCGGCGCTCAATTGCTGGTACGTTCGACACGCAAGGTCACGGTGACCGACAGTGGCCGGCGGTACTATGAGGAAGTGCGCCGGATCCTCGATGACGTCGGGGATGCCGAGAGCCGGGTTTCGGGAGAGTTTCAAGCACCGAAGGGACGCCTGTCGATAACGGCGCCAACGCTGTTCGGTCGCCTTCATGCGCTACCGATTATAGATGACTTCATGAAGATCCATCCCGACATCAGCGTTCGGCTCATGTTGACCAACTACGTTGTGGATCTGCTGGAAGAACACATCGATCTAGGAATTCGGATCGGAGCCTTGTCTGATCGTTCGAGTGTTACCCTGGAGGTGAGATCCGTCCGCCAGATCGTGTGCGCGAGTCCGGGCTATCTCTCGCAACATGGGCGGCCGCTGTCGCCGCGCGATCTGTCTCGGCATCAATGCGTTACCTTTCCCAGCGCCGGCACGCCGCCCGATTGGGCGTTCAAGATGCCGTCCGGCAAGATCCGGCGATTTCCTGTCTCGACGAGACTGACGCTCAACTCGATCGAGGGAAACGTCCAGTCGGCCTTGCGCGGCGGCGGCCTGGTCCAGCTTTACGCCTACCAGGCGGCGCCTCATCTTGCCGAGGGCACCTTGGAAACTGTTCTGGACCGCTATGAGATCGAGCCGACACCGGTGAACATCGTCTATCCGCACGGCAGGCTCGTTCCCCTGAAAGTGAGAGCATTCATCGATTTCGCCCTGCCGCGCCTTCGCGACCGTCTTGGCGTCGTCGATCGGCAATGTTCGGCGCCATGAAAGACT
>Ga0114923_10001752_pt1 | contig 14888 bp, 13 predicted proteins | sample SumtaG_FD_89578 | JGI IMG/M metagenome (GOLD analysis project Ga0114923, IMG submission 89578) | Deep subsurface microbial communities from Indian Ocean to uncover new lineages of life (NeLLi) - Sumatra_00157 metaG | ecosystem: Environmental > Aquatic > Marine > Oceanic > Sediment | place: near...
AGAAGCAACTCTCCATGCATAAGTTGTGTTTGGTTTTAAATAAATCCCGCTTATTTTTGTGTCTATTGTAGTTTGAATCCAAAAAGGAGGCTTTGTTTTGTTTCGAAGCCAAGAAAAGAAATCTGTCGAGAAATCCTCTCCATAATAAATTTCTACATAATAAGACTTTGCGCCGGGCATACTCTCCCATTCAAGAGTAAGGGGCAAGCCAGTAGAACCTATTGGGGATAACATTGAATCAGGAGGATCTATTTCTAAATTTTCTTCTGTGTCAAATTTCCATTTTTCTTGAAATGAATCGCAATTATCTCCATCTTCACCTCGGCAATAAGCAATTTGCCATTTATAAGTTGTATAGTTTTCCAGATCGCTTAAACAATAAGAAGAATCATTTGTTATGAATTCTTCTTCAAAAACATCTACTGGCACTTGTTTGTCTTCCCATGTCCATTTTCCATCCTCCCCAAATACTCTTTCTTGTATTGTTTCTTCTCCAATTGTATAAAGCTTAATTCTATAAGAGGAAAAACCAGGAATATCACACCAGTCTAAACCAACGGGTGTTAAAGCATCATAAGCATTATTTTTAGGAGAGAGAGACTCATCTGGAAAAAATCCAAAAAAATTGTCAGGATTACATTCATCTGCTAGATGACAAAAAAACCCTTCTTCATTTTTGTCACAATATTCATTATTGTTACAGGTTCCCCCTTCTCTTGTAACGTCTGGAATCCAATTATTATATTTAATGATTCCTTGTGAGCAAAAACGACTGCCTTCGGTACAAGTTTGAGAAATCGTTCTTTGATAAGCATTACTACCATAGAGAATGTTTTCTTCGGGGAGAGCTCCTACTCCATAGTAGTTTTCTTCGGGACAACCAAATTCGAGCCATGTATTACAAGGAGTTACTGTTCCGTAAACATCGCACTCATTTGATTCGTCGCCAAGTTCAAAAAGTCTACTTTGAGCCTTGAAAACAAATGAGAAAAAAAGAAGTAAAAAGAGAATTAAAAAATTTAAGAATCGTCTTTTCATTATAGTATTTTCTCTTTTTTGTTTAAGAAAATCAAGTTGAAAAATAAAAAACTCTTATAAATTGAGATTAAAGTTTTTAGCTAGACTGACCCAATCTTTAAAATTAATTTCTTCTGCTCTTTGACAAGGAGAAATATTATTATCAACCAGCCATTTTTTAATTGATTCTTTTTCTTTTTTAAATTTTTCTGAAAAATTATTAATTAACTGTTTTCTTGGATGAGAAAAGCCAGCTTTGATAATTTTGAAGAAGTTTTTACTAAGTTTTTTAGAATGTTTTTTCTTGTGAGGAGTTATTTTAATTACAGCAGAATCTATTTTAGGTTTTGGGTAAAAGGAATTTTTTGAAACAAGAAATTGAATTTCTGGTTTTGCGTAAAACCAAACAGAAAGACTTAATAGGTTTGATTTTTTTTCTATTTTACAGATTCTTTCAGCAACTTCTTTTTGGATCATTAGAACTATATTAAGTGGCTTTTTCTCACTTTCCAGTAATTTTCTTATAAGTCTAGAGGTCAAATAATAGGGAATGTTAGCTATAACCTTATAATTTTGGGGCATTTCTTTATCAAGATTAACCTTTAATATGTCTTTATTGATAATTTTGACATTCTTTAAGTTTAAATTTTTCAGAATTATGCACATTTTTTCATCTTTTTCTACTGCAATTATTTGTTTAGCTTTTTTTGATAGCTCTGAAGTTAAATTGCCAATTCCAGACCCAATTTCTAAAATAAAGTCATTTTTTAAGGGGCTTGACACGTCTAAAATTTTTTTAATAATATTATTATCTATTAAAAAATTTTGCCCTAAACTCTTTGAAGGGGAAAGTCCGTAAGTTTTTAACAGATTTTTCACAGTTTTTATACCCATTTTATTGTTCTAGCTTTATTTACGAATGAAAACAGTCTTTGTTATTTTAAATTTAAGGATTTTTAATAAGTTTTTTATAATTTGTATATGTTTTTTCTTATTTTAGCTTTATTTGCGAATCATGGCAATTTTTTATTTAATTGTGAAATTTGATAGAAAAAGAAAAAACTATTGACTTTTTTCATAAATATTTAGAAAATGTAAACAATGAGTATTTCGCGGGGAACTAAAGAAATATTAAAGCCGCTTTTATTGGCACTAGTTTTAATTATTGGTGTTTCTTTTTTTTCTTTCAAGAATAAAAAGGTAACTAATCTTAGCTTAGGATTGTCTGACGTAGATTATTTTCAAGATACTTTTGTGGTGTCTACCGAGAAGCTTGGAATAAAAACACCAGAGCTTCTTTTAGTTGAGAAAAATTCTTTTAGATCTACTTATCCTCCTTTTACCATTACTTCCAAAGTATTAGGCGCTCTGATGAGTGGTTTTGACGCTGATCCGGATCAAGAAATTAGAGAGTATATTGTTGAAAAAGATGATAATTTGTCTTCTATCGCAGTTAAATTTGATGTCTCCGTTGATACTATTGCTTGGGCCAATAATATTAAAAGTTATCTTATTCAGCCAGGAGATAAGCTTATTATTCTTCCTGTTTCTGGAGTGATGCATTTAGTCAAATCTGGGGATACTATTCAAACTATAGCTAAAACTTATCGTGCAGATGAAGGTGATATTGTTGTTTTTAACGATATATCAGGAAGAGGTGAAATTTTTGAAGGGGAAGTATTAATTGTCCCGAATGGAAAGATGGCTTCTTCGTCCTCTTGGGTTTACAATTCTGGATTAAGCGGATTATCAACAAATGATTATTATGGTCAAAGTCACTCCTATCCTTATGGGCAGTGTACTTGGTGGGTTGCTCAGAAGAGAGCTATTCCTTCTTGGGGAAATGCTAATACTTGGATAAATAACGCAGCTGCTTCTGGTTATCGAGTTTGTTCGGGAAGATATTGTCCTCCTCAGATAGGTGCGGTTATTTATCTCAAGGGACACAGGGTGTATGGGCATGTTGGATACGTAGAAAGGATTGAGGGAGATCAGGTTATCTTTTCAGAAATGAACTATCTTGGTCTAGGAGTACATAATCTTAGATCTTTGTCTGTGATGAGCTCTTTGATCCAAGGTTATATTTATTAAAAATAATATTCTAATTAAAAATGAAAAACTGAGATTGCTCTCAGTTTTTTTATTAGATATTTTTTGAAGATTTTTTACAATTAATACAGAGTTTTGCTTCTGGAGAAACTTCTAATCTTTCCACAGAAATTTTTTCTTTGCATTTTTCACAAGCGCCATATTTATCTGTTCGAATTTTCTTTAAAGCGGAATTAATATTTTCTAATCTTATCTCTAAAACATGTTCGACAGGAAGAAGATTAGAATACTCTTCTACTTCTTCGGCCGCTATATCTAAATCAGAATCGCTTCCCCCTTTGCTATATTGAGGAAAGTTAGTATCCCAATCCCCTTTTAACTTTTTATCTTTTGTAGCGAAAGTTTTTATTTTTTCTTCTATCTCTTGTTTATCTTGTTTCAATTTTTCTTCTAATTTTTGAAGAATCTCTTTGTTCATATTATAATTCTTTTTTTAGTTGAATAATTCTTAATATAGCTTTATCTATTTTTTCTAAAGAAACTTCTTGATCATTAACTGCGTTAAGAAAAGCATCTAAGGCTTCGTTTACAGAAGACCTATATCCTGAGATTATCTCTAAATCAACCCCTGCATTGATTGGGTTAGCAACAATTTCTTTTAATGTATAGCTGTTTAGTAATGAGTTTTGTGATAAATCATCAGAAAGAATTAAAATCCCTCTACCTAAATTATCTTTTAAATAATCTATAGCTGTTTCTGAAAAAGTGAAGGGCAAACGAGAATCGATATCTTCATAAATAGCATTCGCCGTCATAACAAACGCAGGTTCAACTTTTAAGGCTTCTTCGAATTGAACAATAATAGGAAAAGAAGGAGCGATCATTAGTTTTTCTTCAGGGTTGGTTGCCATTCCTGTATATCCTGGAAAGTGTTTGATTGCACTAAAGATTCCAGCTTCCTGCTGCCCCAAAATTAATGATTTTCCTATTTCTCCTGTAAGCTCAGGGTCTTTTTGGAAAGAACGGTTATAAATATAATCATCTTTGCTCGCATTATCCATTAATGGGGACAAATTTAGATTAATGCCTAATTCTTTTAATTCTTCTCCTCTTTTTAGTCCTATTTGATAAGCGCTGGTTGATTCTTCTATTTCTGATTGAGCAGTTAGCTCGTCCAAGAAATCGATTCTTGAAACAAGACCACCTTCTTGGTCAATAGCTATCAACAATGGCTGTTCTGTTGTCTGTAGTGAAAGAGTTTGTAGCTCTTCGTTAAGTTTTGCGATTTGGTGACTACTTAAGATATTTTTAGAAAGAAGTAGTACTCCTCCAGGATAATATTTTTTAAAAAAAGCTTCTAATTCAGGCGTCATAACTGTTCCTTCAAATCCGACAATAAATAATTGACCTATTCTTTTTCTTGTTACATCATTTAACCCAGCAATTGTTGGTTGTATTGCATCAAAAGATTCAGAAATAATAAAATAATCACTTATCCCTGTATAACAAAGAGTTAGTTGATACTCTGAAGAGCTTGTTAAGCAACGGACATCTTTATTTTCTGATTGAAAATCTTCGAATAAAGAGGATCTTTCTTCTCCTTCTTCCAGTGTAATCAATTCATCCTCTATAGTTTCCTCCCATTTTAAATCGGGACTTGAAACTTTTGCAGTAGTTTTAATAATAAGAGATTTTTCTATTTTTCCACTTCTTTTAATAGCTAGAAGGTTGAAATTTTCTTGATCTATTTTCTCTAAAATTTCAGAAGAAAGCTTAATTCCAAAAAGTTTTTCCATATTATCCAAGGTGACTAATTGTTCTTCTGAATCTTTAATAATTAATCTTGTAAGTCCGTTTTCAGCTAAATTATCAGGACTTAATAATTCCATAGCACTAATTATTTTTTGTTTTTCTTCTAGGTCAAAAGAAAAAGTCGAAATTATTGTTGCAAATGTTTTAGGAATATTGACTTCTTCTTTTTCTTCTGGACCAGGTTGTATGTCAACAATAACTTTTTCTTGGGTACTAAAGAACCAATAAGCTCCACCTCCTATTAAAATAGCTATAAAAACAAAAACTATCCTAATAAATAGCTTATTTGAGGAGCTAGTTTTTTTTGAAAATTTTGGCATTATCGGAGCCCGGCTAATTACTTCCTCTTCCTTGGTTGCAATTTCTTCCTTTTTGGTCGTGATCTCTTCTTTTGGTTTATCTTTTTTTGTTCCCAAAAATGACATTTTACTGCTTTCTTTTCCTGCTTCTATTTCTCTAAGCTTCCTAATATCTTTTTTCATTGTTTTAATATCTTCTCTCTTGAGAAATTCCATTTTTTCATCCCCTTGTTCTCTTTCTTCTTCCATATCTTTTCTTAGCTCTTCTCTTTGCCCCATCTCTTTGTTCATTAAACCTATGTCTGGTTCTTTTTCTATGCTTGTCGCTTGATCAATATCTTTTTCAATGTTTTCTTCTGGTTCTTTTTCTATGCTTGTCGCTTGATCAATATCTTTTTCAATGTTTTCTTCCGGTTCTTTTTCTATGCTTGTCGCTTGATCAATATCTTTTTCAATGTTTTCTTCTGCCTCTTTTTTTATATCTGCCTCTTGATCAATATTTTTTTCAATGTTTTCTTCTGGTTCTTTTTCTAGATTTAAAATCTCTTCTTGAAGTTTTTTTGTTTTTTCTTCTTCCATAAGATTTTATTTTTTGATTAAAGATAAATCTATTTTTCCCTCTCGTTTATTGACAAGAATTACCTTTACTGAAATAACCTCTCCTTCGTGAATAACATCTTCCACTTTATTTACTCTTTTATCTGATAGTTTAGAAATGTGTAATAAGCCTTCTTGCCCTGGAATGAGCTCAACGAAAGCTCCAAAGTTCATAATCTTTTTTACTGTTCCTTGAAAAATATCTCCTGCTTTTATTTCTCTTGTGAGGTTCTTGATGTGCGTCAAAGCTTTTTGAGCATTTTCTCCATTTTTTGATGTAATGAAAACTTGACCATCATCTTCTACATCAATAACAACATCGTAAGTGTCTATTATTTCATTAATCATTTTTCCTCCAGGGCCAATCAATGTTCCTATTTTGTCTGGATCAATAGTTAGGGTAATAATTCTTGGAGCGAAAGGAGAAAGTTCTTTTCTTGGTTCACTTATTATCTTATTCATTTCTTGTAAGATTTTTAATCTTGCAGTTTTTGCTTTTTCCAAAGATTCTTTCATTATTTGTTCTGTAATCCCGTCTATTTTAACGTCCATTTGAACAGCTGTTATTCCCTTTTCTGTCCCTGCTACTTTAAAATCCATATCTCCGTAATGATCTTCTGGACCCTGAATATCAGTCAGTATTTTATAATCCCCTTTTTGGTTAGATATCAAACCTAAAGCGACTCCTGTTACGTGTCTTTTAATTGGTACGCCTGCGTCCATTAAAGCCAATGATGAGCCAGAAATAGATGCTTGGCTACTTGAACCATTAGAAGATAATATTTCAGAAACGATACGGATAGCATATGGAAAGTCTTCTGCGGAAGGAATAAGAGGCAAAAGAGCACTTTCTGCTAATAATCCATGCCCTATTTCTCTTCTTCCTGGACCTCTCATGTTTTTAGTGTCTCCGACTGCATAGGGAGGGAAATTATAGAAATGCATAAATCTTTTCTTGCCTTCAAATTCTACGCTGTCTACTAGTTTAGCGTCCCCTGGACTTCCTAATGTTAAAACAGATAAGGCTTTTGTTTTTCCTCTGCTGAAAAGGCCTGAACCATGAACTCTTGGTAAGAAGTTGGTTCTACAATTAATATCTCTTACTTTGTCTAATTCTCTTCCGTCAAATCTTTTCTTTCCATTAAGAATATCTCTATGCATCAACCTGTCTATTTCTTTTTCAAAGAAATTTTTTATAAAAGCAATTTCTTTTGGATTATTTTCTTCGGTGAATTCTGTTAATCTTTTTCTAATTCTTTGATTTGGCTATTTCTATCTTCCTTGTCTTTTGCATAAAGGGCTTTTTCTAAATCATCTTTTAGAAAAATCCTGAATTTTTCCTCTACCTCTTTGAGATTGCCTGTTTCATTAAGGGAAACTTTTTTCTTGCCGAACTCTTCTATTATTTTCTTTTCAAAATCAAGAATTTCCTTTAATGGTTTTTTAGCAAGAGAGAAGGCTTTAAATATTGTTTCTTTATCTACTTCTTTAGAGTTTCCTTCAATCATATTAATTAAAAGTTTTCCATTTTTTTCGGTAACAGCAAAAACTATGTCTAGAACGCACTCCCCTCTTTCTTCATAGGTTGGATTTAAAATAAAACTATTTTCCTTTTTCCCGATTCTTACAACAGCTATTGGTCCGCTCCAAGGAATATCTGAAATTGCTAAAGTTATAGAAGAAGCAATTAATCCCAAAACACTAGGATCATTCTTTTCATCAAAAGAAAGCAGAGTGTTCGTTATTTGAACTTTTTTATTCATTCCTCGAGGGAAAAGAGGCCTAATAGATCTGTCAATCATTCTTCCATTGCATGTTTCATAATCAGAAGGTCTGGCTTCTCTCCTAGTAAACCTCGATCCCATGATTTTACCTTTAGCATAAAATTTATCCCTGTAATCTACTATTAAAGGGAAGAAATCAAGCTGCTCTTCGGAATCATTCATTGTTGCTGTAGATAAAATTACAGTATCTTCGTATTGTAAAAAAACAGAGCCATTGCTTTGTTCTACTATATTTTCAAGGTTGGCTGTTAATTCTCTGCCACCCAAATTCATTTTTATTATTTTATCCATATTTATTTTAAAAGATATTTCTTCGTGTCTTTTCCCATGTCTATAAACTCATCAGCGTCCTCTTTTAATTTAGCAGACGTTGCTTTTCCAAAGGCAATCACTTCCACTCTTTTACCTTGGTTTTTTAAGTATTCAACTACCTGAAGAAAGTCTCCATCACCAGAGGCTAAAATAATAGTATCAACTCCGGGAGAAATTCTAATAGCGTCGACAGCTATTCCTACATCCCAATCGGCTTTTTTAGCTCCGCCCTTAAATTCTTGTAAGTCTTTTTCTCTAATTTCGATGCCTAATTTTTCTAGGGCTTCGAAAAAAGGTTTTTCTTCTTGGGTTTTTGTTGTAATAACATAAGCAAGAGCTCTAATTAAAACTCTATCAGCTACGGCTGTCTCTAAAACCTCGTAGAAATTAACCTTAGCTTTATATAAATTTTTAGCACAATGATAAAGATTCTGAGTATCTATTAAAAGAGCTACTCTTTGACCAGGATGTTTAATTTGCATTTTATTTTTTTAGTCCTACTTTTTTAATTAAACTTTTGTATCTCTTTTCGCTTTTTGTTTTGAGATATTTCAAAAGTTTTCTTCTTTCAGAGACCATTTTTAACAAACCTCTTTTAGAATGAACGTCTTTACGATGTTGTTTTAAGTGCTCTAAAAGACTATTAATTTCTTCTGTTAATAAAGCTATTTGAACCTCAGAAGACCCAGTATCTTTTTTATGTGTTTTATATTTTTCAATAATTGATTGTTTTTTGTCTTGTTTCATTATTTTTTCATTATAACATCTTTTTTTGTTTAAAAAAAAGAAATCTTTTATATTTTCTTATGTGTCCCCAGGAGGAATCGAACCCCCATATCCAGCTTAGAAGGCTAGTGTTCTATCCGTTGAACTATGGGGACTATAAATTAAGAAGAATAATCATAGCTTAACTGAAAGTAATAAAAAAATCAAACTTTGTTTTAATTGACTGGATAAGGGTAAAGTGATAGAAATAATTATATTTTCGGGGTATAGTGTAACGGCTAGCACGAGTCCTTTGGGAGGATTTAATCCGAGTTCGAATCTCGGTACCCCGACCATGCGGGCGTCATATAATGGCTATTATCTGACCCTTCCAAGGTCATGACGAGGGTTCGAATCCCTTCGCCCGCTCCAATCTATTATAATTAAAAACCCATCATTCCTGATGGGTTTTTAGTTATCTGGCGTATTCTGTTATCCTAGTTTCTCGAATTACTGTTACCTTAATCTCTCCAGGATATTTGAGGTTTTGCTGAATTTTTTCACTGACTTCTTGAGCTAATTTTTTAGCCCGAAGATCACTAATTTCTTGTGGTTTAACAAAAACTCTAATTTCTCTTCCTGCTTGAAGAGCCCATGCTTTTTCTACTCCTTGAAAAGAAGTAGCTATATTTTCTAAATCAGACAATCTTTTTAAATATTTCTCAAGAGTGTCTTTTCTTGCCCCAGGCCTTGCTCCTGAAATTTGATCGGCTGTTTGTATTAAAACAGATTCAGTACTTTCATAAGGGTATTCTTCGTGATGAGATTTCATTGCATTTATTACTTCTTTTTCAATTCCGAATCTTTCTAATAGCTTGATACCTATATTAACATGAGAGCCTTCAATTTCATGATCCATAGCTTTTCCTATATCATGCAACAGTCCAGCTTTTTTACAGACCAAGCTATCTGCTCCTATTTCTTGTGCTAAAAATGAAGATAAGTAAGCTACCTCAATCGAATGGAGTAATACATTTTGACCATAACTCGTTCTGAATTTTAATCTTCCAATTAGCTTTATTAATTGAGGGTCTAAGCCAACAAGATTTAATTCATAGATTGCTGTTTCTCCAGCTTTCTTTATTTGTCGACTAATTTCTTCGGTTGCTTCTTCTACGATTTTTTCAATTCTGGCAGGTTGAATTCTCCCATCCAAGATTAATTTTTCTAAAGCACGTTTAGCAATATGTCTTCTTATAGGATCAAAACTTGAAATAATTACAGTCTCAGGGGTTTCGTCGACAATTAATTCTACCCCCGTTTCTTTTTCAAAAGCCCTGATATTTCTTCCTTTTTTTCCTATAATTCTTCCTTTAATTTCTTCGTTTGGGATACCAACAGAACTAGTTGTGATTTCTTTCGATTGATCAAGAGCGCATTTTTGAATAACGGTTGACAGAACTTCTTTAGCTTTTTCTTCAAATCTTTCGAAGCCATTTTCTTCCAATTTTTGGATCCTTTTTAAGATATCTAATTCGTATTTATCTTCAGTTCTTTTCATTATTTTTTCTTTTGCTTCTTTTTCATTTAAACCAGAAACTTCCTCTAATTTTTTTAGAGCTTCTTCATTGAGTTCTTCTATTCTTTCTTTTACCTCTTTGAGCTGTTGGACTTTTTGTTTATAGTTTTCTTGTTTTGTTTCAAGCTGAGAAGTTCTTTCATTTAATGCTTCAGCTTTTTTTAAAAGAGATTGATTGATGTCTAGAACTTTTTTTCTTTCTAAAGAATCTCTTTTTTCAGCTTTTCTTATGATTAAAGAAGCTTTATCTTTAGATTCAGATAAAATGGTTTCAGCTTTCTCTGTTGCTTTTTCAATTTTCTTCTGAAGTTTTGCCTCAATAGTTTTCCAGTCTTTTTTAGCTATTAATTGTCGAGAATAATAACCTAAAATTATTCCTATCGAAAAAGCAGATAGTCCTGTAGCTAGGAAAATTGCATAATCCATATTTTAAATGGAAGATTGGGTTTTTCGCACCATTTAAACTTAAAATAAGATCTTATATAGACCGATAATTGAGAATCAATGATATTTTAAGGTTTATGAGACACATTTTGATAATTTTAAATCTAAAAAAACAAAATCATTCTATCATTAATAATGCGAAATAATTCCAAAATCCAAGATTATTTTTTTATTATTTTTATTAAGAAAAATCTTAATAATTTATACTATAACAGAGTATTGCTTGAAAATCAAGTCGTAAAAAAACCGCCCAGTAGGCGGTTTCTTTTATTCAAACATATCTTTTATTTAAACATATCTTTTACTACTGCAGGTATGCCTTTAGCAAATAGTATAATAGATAAAGCTATAATAGTCCAAAGGATTATTTGTTTAGCTTGCGCCATTGCGGCGACGTCCCCTTGTTTTGTAATCAGTAAAAATGCCGCATAAATAATCAAAATGGGACCAAGTGCAAATCCTGTAAGAGAGAGGAATTCCATAACAGCATCGGCTGCTTCCTCAAGATTTCCAATACCTTCAAAAGGATTTGTTATGTCAACAGGAGTTCCTTCTTCCTCGAAATCGTACTGGCTTGGATCTGTTAGAAATGAAGGACCATCTTCATAGGCACTGTCATGGCTAGGATCTGGTGCTTCTGCTTTAATTCTCCATTCATAAGTTGTTCCGGCTTCTAATCCTCTTAAGCTATAAGAGTATTCTGGACCACCAGATGCGCTTGGATATCTTGCTATCCAATCTCTTCCTGAATCTTCAGTTTCTTCTCTCCAAAGAAGCTTGAATTGTTTGATACTTTCTGCCCCTCCGTCCCAAAACCAAAGAAGAATCGCACTTCCTTCTCCGATACTTTCTTCGGGTATGCTTAGGTTGCTTGGTTCCTCTATGGCAGAACAACGGTTAGCAAAAAACAAACCCATCGTAATCCCTAAAAATATCACTAAAAATTTATTTTTCATTTTTTATAATTAAATAATAACATATTTTATTGTTCGGCTATAGTTATCCATGCTGTTGAGCAGGTATCTTCTCCTCCTTTTCCGTCAAATATAGTGATAGAAGGATGATAGGTCTCGTTTTCAACATAAGCATGGACAGGATTCTTTTCTTGGGAAGATGTCTCGTCTCCGAAATCCCAAAAGAAAGATATTTCATCGTTATCTATGTCTTGAGCATCAACCGTGAATTGAATTTCTGTATTCTTATTGCCTGACACAGGAAGACCCTTACAATAATTAATAATAGGAGGAGTATTAATGGCAACTTGTCCAACTTCTCCTCTTCCCCAATTGCCAGCTAGGTCTGTGCAATAAACGTAAATATCATGAGAGCCAGGATTTGAAATGGTGAAATCTTTTTCTAAAAAACATTGATTATAACACTTTGAGTCTAAAAAGTTCATTGGTCCTTGGTTTTCTTCGTTTATATAAAGAAGACAGCTTGCTATTTTAAATGTGTCAATAGTTTCTATTTTAGCTGTCTGATTTTTTTCAATAATTATTTTGCTTACATATGGACTTGTCCAATCAATACTATAAGATCGTACAGACAGTTCTTTTTCAGAAGGAGAATACCAATTTCCTGCCTTATCTTGGGACCGGACATAAACCCAACAACTACTATTTCCTTCAAGTCGACATTTTCCCTCTGGTCCAACGGAAATTGTTTGGACACTATTACATTTTCTACTGATCCAGCCAGAAGATATTTCTTCTCCGTTTGATCCATAGGAAAGGACTTTGTATTGGCAAGAATCTTTTTTAATTCCTGATTCTAGATCTTCATCTAAAACTTTTATTTCAAAATCTTCTTTGTGCCAATTACTGCCAGAAAGAGATTGAATTTGAGAATAAGGCTCGTTGTTGTCTCCTCCAATATTTTCTTCAGGCTGCTCCTCTCCGTTTAAAATAATTTTTTCTCCAGAGAAAAAATAATAATAAATAAAAAATCCTATTCCAATAAGAACCAATACTACCCAAAACTTTTTTGATTTCCAAAATTTTTTTATTGCCATAAATTGTTTAATTGCTTTCTCTATTTATATTTTAAACGTTTTTAAAAAGAAAAAAAGCAGCTTTAATTTAAAAACTGCTTTTTGTGTCTTTTTCAAATGATTATTTTAAAATAAATCTTTTATTTGATCTTACTTTTAATTACCTGATCAATTATTCCATACGCCTTTGCTTCTTTTGCTGAAAGATAAAAATCACGGTCGGTATCTTTTTCTATTTTTGCAATGCTTTGACCAGTGTGATTGGAAAGAATTTGATTTACTCTTTGCTTAAGCTTCATTATATGTTCGGCGGTAATGTAAATTTCGCTAGCTTGACCTCCCACTCCTCTCATTGCTACTTGATGAAGCATTATTTGAGCGTTAGGCAAGGAAAATCTTTTTCCTTTTGCTCCTGATGCTAATAATATCGCAGCTCCTGATGCAGCAGAACCTATACAAACGGTTGAAACGGAACATTTTATATATTGCATTGTATCATAGACAGCTAATGCGGAAGAAAGGACTCCCCCAGGAGAATTAATATAAAGTTGAATATCTTTTTTAGTATCTTTTGAATTAAGAAAAAGCATCTGAGCAATAATAGAATTAGCTAAGTCATCATTAATTTCTCTTCCTAAAAAGATGATTCTTTCTTGAAGAAGTCTTGAGTATATGTCGTATGCTCTTTCTCCTCTTCTTGTTTTTTCAATAACCGTTGGTATTAAATTCATTTTGATTTCTTTTTTGTTTTTTTAGTAATTGTTTTTTTACTTTTCTTTTTAGGTTTTTTCTTAACTTTCTTAACCTCTTTCTTGATTTCTTCCTCAGTTTCTTCTCTTTCAGTTCCTGGCTGTCTGACGTCTATTTTCCATCCGGTTAATTTGGCTGCCAATCTTACATTTTGACCATTTCTTCCGATGGCTAAAGATAATTGGTCTTCAGGAACAATTGCCAAGGCTTTGTTTTTAGGAAGAATTTTTATTTCTACAATTTTTGCTGGGTTCAAGGAGTTAGTAATATATTCTTTGGGATCTTCAGAGTATTGGATAATATCGATTTTTTCTCCTCCCAATTCATTAATAATAACTTGAACTCGAGTTCCTCTTTGTCCAACAGCTGCTCCAATTGGATCAATGTTTTCATCTATTGACTCAACGGCAATCTTAGTTCTTGATCCAGCTTCTCTAGCTATAGATCTTATTTTTATTGATCCTTCTGCTATCTCAGGAACCTCTAATTCGAATAGTTTAGAAACTAATTTAGGGTAAGATCTTGATAAGAAAATTTTAGGCCCTTTAGAAGTTCTTTCCACCTCGAGAAGATAGACTCTCAATCTTTGTCCTGGTTTGTAAAATTCTCCAGAAATTTGTTCTGACCTAGTTAGTATTCCTAAGGTTTTACCAATATTAATAAGAACATTTTGCCCTTCTATTCTTTGAACTATACCTGAAAGAATCTCCCCTTCTTTTTCTTTATATTCTTCTAGTATGGCTTCTTTTTCTGCTTCTCTTATTCTTTGCATGATTACCTGTTTAGCTGTTTGGGCGGCAATCCTTCCAAATTCGGTTTTGCTTTCAAGAAGAATGTCTACCTCTTCTTCTACTTTAATTTTAGAGTTTATCTTTTTAGCGTCCTTTAACATGATATGTTTTCTGAGACTAAACATAATCTTTTTGTTTTCTTCGTTTTCTTCTGATATGTTTTTACCTTCTTCGATTTCTTTCTCAGAATAAATCATGTCTTTGTTGACCACTTTTTTTACCTGCCAAAAATCAGCCTGACCTGTTACAGAATCAAACTTAGCTTTGATAAATTCTCCTTTTTCTCCGTAATCTTTTTTATAGGCAGCAGCTAAAGATTGCTCTATTATTTCTATTATTTTTTCTGGAGAGAACCCTTTTTCTTTAGCTAATTGATCTACGGCTAATGTAAGTGATTTTAAGTCCATATTTTTTTAATCAAGTTTATTTTAACAAATTAAGTTTTTACGGTAAAGGTAAAAAATGTATTTCTAAAAATAAAAAAGTCTTTTTAAGACTTTAATATTAATTATAATGAAAAAGAAATGATGTTTTGTCAATCACAAAGGAATGTTGCCATGTTTCCTGGCTATTTTTTCTCCTCTTTTGTTTGTGAGGGATTCTAAACATTTAATTAAAATCATTCTTGTTTCTTGAGGGTCGATTATCATGTCTATTTGACCAAGCTTAGCTGCTTGATAAGGATTAAGAAACAAATTTTCTAATTCTTTGATTTTGCTTTTTTCTAATCTTGCAGGATTTTTGCTTTTTGCAATATCT
>Ga0114923_10001753_pt1 | contig 14883 bp, 11 predicted proteins | sample SumtaG_FD_89578 | JGI IMG/M metagenome (GOLD analysis project Ga0114923, IMG submission 89578) | Deep subsurface microbial communities from Indian Ocean to uncover new lineages of life (NeLLi) - Sumatra_00157 metaG | ecosystem: Environmental > Aquatic > Marine > Oceanic > Sediment | place: near...
ACACGTAGATACTTTGATACATGAACCTTTTCTCCCTTACCCCCATACCTGAGCCCGTCCCTCGCGGCCGCGCCTTCCCCTCCATGTCCCCGCGTCACCGTGTCCCCGTGTCAGACGATCCCTCGACTGTCTTATCCCGCTCGGCGCTACGCGCCTCAAGTTTTAAGTTTTGGGTTTGGGGGTTTTGAATTTTGGAATTTAGAGTTGAACTTCAAACGTCAAACGCTAGGCGCTGTCGCGCCTCAGGTTCCACCAGCCTTCGCATAAAGCTTCGGCTGGTAAGCGTTCCAGGTTGCAAAAAGGCAGGCAATGGGCGATGGGTGAAAAACCTCGTTCGTCATGGTGCCTGCCGCTCTTCCCTTTGGCCCTTGGACTGATCTTCCATCCTGCGTGCTGGGTTAACCTCAAATGTCAAACTTCAAACCCGCACTTCCCCCCTTGCTTCATACACATAAATTCTATATTTTTTGTGTATGTCAAACTTGATGACTTTTTGCGAAGCCATCAAACGTAAAACCTCAAACCTTCCGTTCTCCACCGGTCTCCCTAGCTTGACATTTTCATACCTGGTAAGTATATTTTTTATACCATGGAATTCGATTTCGATCCACGCAAGAGTGCCGCCAACAAGGCCAAACACGGTATCGACTTCACCGAAGCCCAGGCACTCTGGGCCGACCCCGACCTATTGGAAATCCCCGCCAGGACCAGTGACGAACAGCGTTTCCTGGTGATCGGCAAAATCAGCGAAAGACATTGGTCGGGCGTCATCACATACCGGAGTGACGCCATCCGCATCATTTCCATCCGGCGTTCCCGGCCTGAGGAGTTAACCTTTATGAAAACGAAAGCTACTGATTTCGACAAGAAATTCGCCGCCGGCGAAGACATCACCGAGCATCTCGACCTTAACAAGGCACGGCGGCCGGAGCGTGAACAAAAACGGGTCAACGTCGACTTTCCGGTCTGGATGATTCAAGCCCTCGACCGGGAAGCCAGGCGCCTCGGCGTCCCGCGCCAGTCGATCATCAAGCTTTGGATCGCTGATCGGTTGGATAAAGCGTCCTGAAAGGATACTACACTCTACACTGCACCTGTTTACAGGGATGAAGGGGATGAAAGGGATGGGGGAAAGGATAGTCCAACGGCCAACGACCAACGTTCAACGACCAACGACCAATGTCCAAGGTCCAAAGAAAAAAACCCTCAAACACCAAACGATTGGTGCTACGCTCAGGTGCTCGGCGCTGCCCTCCTCAGATTCCGGGTTTTATTAATCACGAGTTACCAATCACGAATTACGGCCCTTCTCCGTTGGACATTGGACGTTGGTCGTTTGACGATGTTTATCCCTTTGGCCCTTCCCGTTGGAACTTGGACCCCTGTTCAAGCCAGGGGCAGTCATTGGACGATATTGGACGTTGCACCGATTTAACTCTCTGCAATAGCCTTTATAACTTTGTAACCTACTGTATTTTAAGCACTAATTGAATTATTCCCTCTTGTTACCACCATAATTATCACGTAAAATGAATATATGAACCAGATACCAGATACCAGAAACCATGAACGCTCTTTTCTTGGAATACGACCCCCGAATCCTTTCCCTGGATCATGACAGAGACCTGATCATTGGCCGTGTGCTTTCTACCGCCGCTGGAATGGTATCCAATGGCTGCGAACCGAAGTCAACGACAGTGAGCTAAGGAATTGGATCTTTAACACGGAGGGAAGTAATATTTCCCCTCCCCGCCTCCGTTTCTGGGAACTGGTGGTGAGTCTGCCGCACTCTCAAGTCAGCAAATGGTTATCCGGGGCCAACAGAAGAATATGGGATGGAAGGACCGTATATCGGTATCCCCTCCTCGTCCCTGCCAACCGCTGGCCTGAATTTCACTGCCTTCTGGCGTCGCCCGACGACATCACCTGCATGAAGCTATCAGCCATTGCCCAGCGCAGCTCGAAAAAAAATCGACTTATCCGGTTTTAACTTCAAACCTTGAACTCCAAGCTTTTATTTATACCGAACGCCCTACACGATGGTCTGCTCAGGGGTCACGTACACCACACCACTATCGGCAAAACGATCAATCATACTAGTCGGCATGTTATTCATGTCCTGAAAGGCATATAATTCCTTAACTGCTGTAAACTCATCTATATTTACAATGGCATCAATCAGTCGTCCTACCCCCGCATCTATTGCTGAAAAGTCATAATCTGGATTTGAGATTCTACGAATCATGGGATGTTCTGACTCCTCGAGTATCTCATCCTCGGAATGCAGTATCTCCTCAATTTTTTCACCAGGTCTCAAACCCGTGATTTCTATTTTAATGTCCTTATCGGGTTCTAATCCTGAGAGTCTTATCATGTTCTTTGCGAGGTCCATTATCTTGACCGGATCTCCCATGTCCAGGACGTACAGTTTGCCCCCACCGTTCAGCGTCGCAGCCTGAAGAACAAGCTGCACAGCCTCAGGTATGGTCATGAAATACCTTTCGATATCAGGATGGGTAATTTGCACAGGCCCGCCTTCGCGGATCATCTGGTTAAAAACGGGAACTACACTGCCGTTACTACCCAGCACGTTACCGAACCTTACAGCACAGCCGTTCCTGGAAAGGATTTTGGAGTTTAGAACCATTAGTTCAGCAACACGCTTCGTCGCCCCCATGATGTTTTCCGGCATTACAGCTTTATCGGTTGAAATAAGAACAAATTTTCCTGTCCCGTAAGTTTTTATGGCTTCTATCAGCCTCCACATGCCAAGCACGTTGTTTTTTATTACATTGTACGGATTAATTTCTGCCAACGGGACATGTTTGTAAGCTGCCGCATGAAAAACTATTTCAGGTCTGTACTTCAGGAATAATCTGGCCAGGTCCCCCTCATCTGTTACATCTCCAAGACAAGGGATTATCCCGGTATCGACAGCTTGTAGCTCTTGGTTAAGATAAAAGAGTGAATTTTCTGAATTATCAAAGAGTATGATGCTTTCAGGGTTAAAACGGGTGACCTGGCGACAAAGTTCTGAACCGATGGAACCGGCGGCACCAGTGACCAGAATACGTTTGCCCGCAATTGTATTTTTGACCAGATTGTTAAGCAAATTAAGTTGCTTTCTGCCGAGCAGATCTTCGTATTTAAATTCCTCTATAGCTTTAATACGGACAGGAACGTTGGGATCTGTACCAAGACCAGGAACGTGAAGGATATCCACACCTGACTTACTTGAAAGCCTGACTATTCGGCCGATCAGTTCCGTGCTTGGGAATGCGATGGCGATCATAACAACGTCTGCAGAAGTCTTTCGGATCACATCAGGTAGATCATTGATCAAACCCATATTCATGATCCCTTGAAATCTGTGATTCCTCTTCTCAGGATCATCGTCAACAAACGCGACAGGCATTAATCTGGCCTCGAGATTCCTTCTCAATTCCCTGATTATCAATTGGCCGACTTGCCCGGCACCTATCAAGACAGTACGCCTGGTATCTACTGTTGGATCTTTGGGTAAGGTTTCCCAAAGACCTCGGGTAAGCAGTCGGCCTCCCCCTATGAAACATATGATGAGAAAGAAATTAAGGAGATAAAGGGATCTTGGATAAGTACCCATTCTGAAAACCAGACTCATAAAGATCAGGAATAAAGTCTGACTTTCAGCCGAAGCGCGAATGATCCTGTTTAGATCATGAATTGATGTGTACCGCCACCAGCCGAAAAGCTGCTTGTGAAACTGTAGAACTGCAAGTCCTATAATTAGATAGGGAACAATATAGGAGAAGTGAAAATAGTTCGCGACCGTTGCCAGATCGAAATCAAACCGTAGCAATATTGATCCATAGTACGCACCCATCAGGAAGATGGCATTGACAAAAATTAAGACAGGTTTCCTGATGCTGCGGTATTGGGCTAATGCAAATCGTCTAATTAATTCCCCAAAGACACGGCCCACGATGAATCCCCCGGTTCGTGAATCACGCTTTCACAGGACTCCCCCCTTGCTCACCCAGTGGAATTCTATACAAAAAATCCTTTATTGTCACGTACTTTAAAGCACAGTATTTTCAACCGCAGGACGCTTTCAACTTTACAGAAAGCTTACTCAATAATGAACCAACGCCACAATACGACAATGCCTCTCCCATTTTTGGTGGTTTGTCCTACAAATAGCCTGTTTGGATCAAGGAGATTCTGTTCTATTGATGACATAGAACAGGAAGAAAACCTGCGATAGGAAACCCACCGTAATGGCCGCACTTACTTGAAACATTGAATAATTGCTGTTCGGCAAAAGGGATAAAGCGCCAAGCATGATGGCCATACTCATTTCAACCAGGGTAACTTTGCGGTGGGACCAACCGCCCGTAAACAACCTCTGATATAAGTGAGCGCGATGTGCCTCATACCATTTTTCCCTGCTAAGTACTCTTCGGAAAAGGGTGTAAACGGGATCAAAAATGAAATTATATAGAGGTAAAGCCAGAAGCCAGAATGGGATATCTAGTCTAATAGAACCAACGAGCACCAGAGCAGATAACATAAATCCTAAAAACAGGCTTCCAACATCCCCCATAAACATCTTTGCGAGCGGGGCATTGACAGCCAGAAAGCCCAGAGAACAACCAACCAGGAGCATTGCAATAGACGTTAACTGGGGATCACCCTCCCTGGTAAAATGTATGGCGAGAAATGCTGCCGCAACCGTTGACTGGCCAGCTGCAATCCCATCTATCCCATCCATGAAGTTAAAGAAATTTGTAAATCCGGATATCCACAGCAACGCAAATATGGCGGCTACCCACTTGCCGGTGTCCCAATTATAGGAACCAATGGGAAGATAGGTATACTGAAATCCCAAAAAAACCATGGAGGCACAAAAGAGTTCTAAACACAGCTTCACTGTGGGACGAATTCCTCTCATGTCATCCATAAGCCCCATGAGCCCAATAACAAGAGCTGGAATAATCATGTAAGAGCTTAATACCGACCCGAATCCCTGAATACCAAAGTAGAAAACTGAAAATACTGCCAGGATAGCGATACCGCCACCCCGTGGGAGTGGATAGGAATGAGAACTCCTTACATTTGGAATATCCATGATTCCGAGAGATCTTGCGACAAGACCCCACGCAAGGGACAGAAAAAATGTCGCAACTGCGGACAGCAAAATGATAACCATTGTCAAACGGCCTCTTTTCCAATCGAAGCCAATTCCAGATCCCTCATTTCCGCAATTGACTGCTTACCAATGCTTTGCCGATGGGAAGCCTCGCTCTCATAATATAAACTTTTGCACCCATGCTTTTTAACTTCCCCGCGGCATTCGTGCAGTTGCTTTATACCATCTGATAGTAAGTGAAGAAGTGGGTTTTTCTCGAACAAATTGACCTCCAGAATCTGTAGAAAAGTGTAGAGCGTACATGGGACTCAAGCTGTTTTGTGGTGTTCGCGACGAGCAGTTAAATGTGTAAGGCAACCCAGATAAAGAGCCAGTACCAGTAATTGTAACCTCTTAGTGCCTTCGTGGGTCCAGGTCAGGTTCCTTCAGGTTGCATTTTCCAGGAATTTTTTCGCAGTTGTAAGTAAAGCTTCATCCACACTCACCGGCGGTTCCCAGCCTAACAATTTACGTGCTTTTGAAATATCCACCTGCAATGAGACACAAAGCTTTTGTAATAAATCCCTCTTGCCGAGTAGCGTAGCCCCAAGTACCAGGAGATTCGCGGGCACCGGAATCAAACGCACAGGTTTATCCAGTGATATGGCCAAACGTTGCAACAGCTCAGTTGTCGAAAGATCCTCTCCATCGGAGACTAGAAAGGTCTGATTGCCCGCTCCAGGATGATCAACACAGGTCACGATGAGATCGACCAAATTGTCCAGAGCCACAAAACTTCGTTTATTGTGGATGGCCCCCAAAGGCAGATAAAACCCTTTATCAACCGCTCGTATCAAGCGTCCAAAGTTACCTGGTGCGTTGGGGCCATACACCAGCGGCGGTCTAATAATCACCATTTCCATGCCCGTCTCTTCCGCAAGCTGACGCAAACCCACTTCAGCTTCCAACTTCGAAACAGCATAAGGCTCAACAGGATGAGGAGAATCGTTTTCGGTAAAAGGACGACTGTTCTTGTTGCCATTCACCCCGATGGAGCTAATAAATACTAAACGCCTCACCTCGGCCTCTGCGGCTTGTCGGGCTAAATTAAGAGTGCCATCTGCGTTGATTTTTCGAAATTCGGCAAGAGGATCTGATGATGTCTCATTTAATATGTGAGTTCGAGCAGCAGCGTGAATTACTACCTTAACCCCCGACAAAGCCATCCGCCAATTGGTTTCAGATGACAAATTATCTACCGTCACCGAATCAATCCCCAATTGCAAATTCGCAGACGTACGGCGAACTGCGGCGATGGGTACATAAGGGCTATCTGTCGCAATGCGCTGGATCAGGGATTTACCTACAAACCCAGTAGCACCACTAATAAGAACTTTAATCACAAATTTAGACCTTAAAGAATTTTACAACACCAGGTAATTTAGCTTTCAAAAGGGCACGTACAACATAATGAGAAAAACAATAAACAGAAACAGGCATAGATAGCTTCTCAACTTTGCGATACAACAACCAGGTATAACTCACGGCGCTAAACTTCTTAGCTGACATAGAATTTCTATGAACACGATAGCGTGCCAGCGATTCTTGAATGCCATAAGCATGTTGTGTTTTCTTTAAGAGCCGCAACCAAAGACCAAAATCCTGACGTTTACGAATCAACGGCATTTCAACTTTACCCAACTTTTGTGTATCATAGATAGCTGTGAGACAACCTATTACAGGGTTTTTTAGTAGTTGTTTGTAAGTTACCTGTTTGGGCACAACCCAATGGCCCAAAATCACCCCTTTTTCATCAATTCTATCATAATTGGAAAAGCAGAAAGACGAATTGTGCTCGGTCATAAAATCAAGCTGTGTTTCAAGCTTATGTGGTAGCCATATGTCATCACTATCCAAAAAAGCAATATAACGTCCCTTTGCTGCTTTTATCGCTGTGTTCCTTGCCACAGCAGCCCCCGAATTTTCAGATAAAAGAGTAACCTTTATTCGGTCATCTTGAGCTGCATAACGACTTACGATCTCAACAGTGCTATCTGTAGAACAGTCATCAACGATTAGCATTTCCCAATCCTGGAACCTCTGAGCAAGTACAGATTCGAGCGCATCAACGATGAATTGGGAAGAGTTATACGTTGGCGTGATTACAGAAACCAGAGTTCCTTTTTCTTTTTCACTCAATGCACTTATCATACCTAACTCTGCCTATTACCTTCGCGGGCGAAAAATTACTGATGAGTTTGAGACATATTTTACTGAACGCCTACTCTGCCTCTATATACTCAGTAAACAAGCCATCTGCCATGGCTTTATTTCTGGAAACTGAATTAGAGCGCATTCGGAAATATACAAGAGGCTCCTGCATTCCATATGCAACATGTCCTTGCCGTAATAATAATTAGCCAAAGGCCATGGTCCTACTGTTTGGGTAGGCCCTTTGAAACTGAGCTGAGTTATTGGTAGGAGTGATGATTGAGAAAAAAGGTGCGATTATACCCATGATAACACCCTTACTTCGCAATTATTAATTATCCAATCTTCAATGAATTTACGGCCTACCCTATCGATTGTGAATTGCTCGTAAATATTGGATCTTCTCGCTAAGCTCGATCTTTAAAGTGCACATAGATCTTACCCCAGCATGTACAGAATCGAAGCAAATCATTTTTCCGGTTCTATCCCACCTTGGGTGCAAATCACATGACAAATGAATCCCTTCATGTTTTCCTGCGTATTTCATAGGAGAGTGTAATCTTGCCAAGTCGTAGCGTATCTCATTCTCCATATCGTATAAAATCAAATTGGATAATCTAAATCGATCGGGATATGTATCTGTCACGAACCATCTTGTATTTCTTGAAAACTGTGGGTGGCCATCAGAATTAAAACACCTCTCACCTACTTGGTCGTATTTATCACTTCTATCTTCGAAGAGATAATATCCGTCGTCATCCTCATACACTCGTGCATATGAAAGAATATGGTTGTCATCACGCCAAGCAATATGTGAAACCATCTTATGGGTCGGGAATACGAATAAATCTTGTCCAGAAAGATCTGAAGAAATCATGCGCGTCCAGCCATAATTACCACCTGGCAAACCATGACCTGGTGTTAGACCAGTTTGATTTTTATTGTCATGTCGAAACCAGCGATGTAAAAATACAAATCTATCGCTGGAGGGATTAAAAAGACAATGTGTCACATAGTGGCAGGCACCATTCATAGATTCATCAGGTTGAAAGTTTGCCAACTCCTCAATCGAGAACATCAAATTTACTGCTCCAGTATTAATGTTTATATAGGTAATCCCATGAGTTTTGGGAGTCATTTGGCCGAACTCTAAATCAGATCCGTTTGCGTATCCGTAACCAGTCGCATATCGATTGAGCCTAGCGAATGAATAACCGATTCCGTGCTTTCCATTTGGGCTAACTGTGCCAATTGCCACTGGCAGCATAGCTATCTCCTTCCCGTCAAGATCTAATATACGGGAAACATGTTTCCGCCCATCATAGTCATTAAAAATGCAGTAATTCTCGTGTCCCAACCACTGCAGCATTGCTCCCTGATGCCAGTTCCATGCCAACGTCGTGGTAATTTGCCGAAATTCCGTATAGTCATCACCAGTAAAATAGCCAATTTTTATAGAGTCCCCTTTTTGAGGCATACGAAGAGGTATGCAGTATTTATGTGCTAGTAACTTTTGATTGTCAGCTGACCAGGGAGATTTATCATGAAAACCGAAAAAGTAGCCCTTTCTTGTAGTAATGTGGTAAGGAGAATTAGATTTTTTTACTGGCGCAAGTGAACCAATATTTTGGTATATATTTCGTATTTTATTTTTTAATCTCGGATTTTTTCTAAGTAATTTATGTACGATTAATTCAATACGATTCATTTTGACCTCAAAATAGGGTGTTAGTTAAAAAGATATATTCAATAAGGCAAGACTCATGTCGATATTTCTTTTTAGATCTTTATGGCCAACTATCTGGAGATCGGAATTTTATTCATATACTTTAACATTATTCGCGCTGACTTATGCCTGATTTTAAATAGTTCTTTATTTAGTGAATATCCACCTTTAAAACTCTTATGCTCCTCATGGAACAGTGAGACTCTGGGATCATAAATAACTTTCAATTTTACTGCTGCGCACTGCCAAGCAACAATCTCCTCTTCCCAAAACAGAAATGTCTCAGTCGGAAGGTGACATTGTTTAAAATATCTACTATGAAACCCGATGAAAGATCCTTGTACAGCAAATACCTCTACAGGTATTTTCTCAGTTAAAGTTTTGTCTAAATGACTGTTTTTTGATTGATTTTCTCGGAAACGATACAAATATGAAAATGGATACCAGGATGTAAAAAACCAGTGTTTGTATACCTGACTAATTGTGGGGCGCTTTATCCGGTGTGGATTTTGATCAATATTACGCGCTATAGAAAATACACTTGGACCATATAATCCAACTTGTCCTATACCATCTACAAGCCCATCGCTGGTCAAATTTACAAATAAATTAGGATCAGTGAACTTTATGTCAGAATTGGCGATAAAGATCCAATCGTAATCTGTAACATTATATTTTTCTAGGTACCATGCACACGCCCCGTAATATCCATAATTGAACTTAGTTTGAAAATATTTATAGCTTCCATCGTATTCTAAATTCTGCAGCTTATTCGCTTCCTGAGAATTATCTAATACAATAATGTCCGGCAATAGTTTTAAGATATTAGCTGATTTAACCATAAATATTGTTGATTCAGCCGTATTGTAGTTGACAATTAATATGGCGATTCGAGGAGTTACCCTATTTTTTTTGACTGCAATATTGTTGATCATTATTCTTCCTAAATTTTTCATATCAAAATACAAGTAATTGATTATTTAGAAGGTGTAATAAAAGTACACTTTTCGTCGGGTTATGATTGCCCAGTGATCGCGGATCTCTCATGAGTTGAAGCTTATTTTTTTCTCACTGTTCTTTAAAGTGAACGCAAAGTAATTAGTCATTTTTTCCTTAGGGAACCGTATAAAGTGTATTTAATACCTCTTGTCTAATAGACTCTCAAACTTAGTAACCATATCACCCCAAGTAAATCGACATGCAGTTTTCCTTCCAGCCTGCGATAACCTTAAAGCCAAATCATCATCATCCAAAATTTTTCGAATTCCTTCTGCCATTGCTTCAGGGTTCGCGACCGGTACGACCAAACAATTTAACGAATCTTCGGCATATTCCAACACACCGCCACAGTCTGTTGTAACTACTGGCGTTCCGCATGCCATGGCCTCCAACGGAGGCAAACCAAACCCCTCCCTTAGTGACGGAAAGGCAAATACGTCAGCTCGTCTATAGCAATTTGCCAGTTCATCATCATTACTTGGAGACACAATTTCGATTGGAACAGGTAAAATAACCCCGAAATCTTTATCTTGTGTAACAATCAATAATTTTAAATGTATTTTTCTGCTTAAAATATGTACAGCATCAAGTAAATCAGAAAATCCTTTCCTTTGGTCTTTTCTACCAAAGCACATAAGGCATTTCACATCTTTCACGTTTTTGTCATTCCGATGTGTGGAAAACAGATCAGTGTCAACACCATCATTAATAATGAAGGCTTTTTTTCGGGTCAGACCATATAAGATATCCTGCAGCCATGAAGATATTGTGATCTGACATAATGGAAGATAATAACTGATTATTGCTAACATGCGCTTGACAACGTTTAATTTGCCATTGCCGCTCCTAATAAAGAAATCAGGCTCATAATCCTGAATAAAATAGAAGCCCTTTTTTTTGCTAAAGAAAGTAACAATTGCAGTTGGGTATGAAGTGAGATAATAGTTTGCTACCACAATATCCGAATCGTTCGGTATGTTGCGGATTAGCCACCATAATTCCCCAAGCACACTTTTCTTTGCAATAGATTGTTTTATCTGTACCCCCTCGTCCAAAGGAAAACTTGTACCTATTGTTTGGCGGGTTAGAAGTATGGTCACCCTATGTCCATGTTTCACCAAACCGTTAGCAAGTTCTAAAATTACACGTATACCACCAGCCTTTGATAATTCCATTAGAGGAAAAGTAACATGCATTTATATTGTCCTTTCTAATATTTCGCAAGGCTATGTGTTTTTAATTTACGCAGTACTTGTAGCTGATTACACATTATTGCGCTGAGTAGTATAAATATCCCCCATATCTTTTGGGACATAAACATACTACTAAACAGGTTGATAAACATCAATCCAACAAAAACTGCTTGATAACCAATACTATACTTTCGTAAAAAGACATTTTCTGAAGCTAATTTGTATAACCGAATGGAGGATTTATAGAGAATACCTACAAATATTATAAAGAGCGCTAACCCAATAAGACCGGTGTCGGCTAATGTCTCTAAATAATAATTATCTGCGGTGAAATATGCCGCCGGTCCCTTACTCCAACGAGTCGCTCGAAATCCATGACCCCAGAGCGGACTTTTTGTAAAGAAACGGATGGTTTCACCCCAAAGAAACAATCGATGTACTCCTCCTTGAGCGTTTAATTGCAATCCCACAGCCTGTACGTCTGCTCCCATTAACATTGGAAGCGCTTGAGGTATGTACCTAAGTTTCAACAAGTTGCGAACAAAACGATCATCCCTTATAAACCAGAGGCATGTTAATCCTATTGGCATAAGTGTAATCATGGAAAATAGTAGACCCCGACGAAAGTAAAATAGGCCTAAATATAGAAGTCCGACGATTAAAGCGAGTAATCCACTCCTTGATGATGTAGTCCAAATACTGACCAACAAAATCATTATTATTGCTATTTTAGACAACCTTGACCAATTATAAGCCAATATCAGGAAGGGTGCCATTAATAAACCCACAGTAGCCAGGTAGGCAGCGTTTATATTGTAGTTGATATGTGCGCCCTCAATAAATAAAGGCTTTATGGCTAGACCGGCACCACGTACCAGTGTATGGTCAATACCGATATTAAAATATTCTACTATATTTATCAGACTCATAATGAGTGCCGCTATAGTAAAAACCCAGAGTACTTTCTTAACCTGTGTTATTGATACCTTCGTATTTAGCACAATGAAAAATACAGGGATGTACTGAGACCACCTGAGAAAGACTATAATAGCATCGGCCCTGGGAGTACCTGTTAAATGAGTTGAGGTGTATATTAGCATCAACAAATTCCACAACCACCAGACCAACAACCATTTTGAAGAATTATCAAGCACAACGATAGTATTTTTCTTAACTATCATTCGAGTAAGATAACCAAAGGAAATAATGATGATTACAATTGTGTCGAAACCGATATGCAGATTGCGACCGGCGATTTTAATAACAGGGACAGACTGACTAAAAGGAATAAAGAGAGAAAGGATGTAGAGAAACCAAACAGGTTTAGTGAGGACGATTACAAATGCAACAATACCGGTCAATACTGCAAGAAGGAGCAATGCTGTCTCTAATATCAACCCATAACAAATACTTAATCCAAAACCCAAAACAATGGTAGTGACTGTAATAGTCAGCAAGACATTCATTTCCTGCCCATATTTTGCGATATTCATCGCTCTCAGCTGCCCTTGTGATGGAAAGTGTTGTCAATTGCTAGTGAGTATATAGTATTTATTACTATGCTGATATTCGCTTAGATTTATTGGTCACAAGTTGAAGTATTGTAATTTCTGTTGTCAAGGGCTGAATTATATTATCGTTCCAGTGAAGCAACGGGCTAACCAATCGCCCAATGAATCCAATCATATTATTAGTAAAACAAAAGGCTATGTGTCCGATTGTTCCACGCAAGAAGCCATAGTCAGCTATCAATCCAAGCGCGATGGCACGATTGAGAGGGCGCAGGTAAAATCGACGGAAAACGGCAGATGTCGCTACGATCAGCGGTAAAACAAAGAATGCCGGCGAGAACAAGACAAGTCCTATGAGGGCTGGGAAAACAGTTATTAAACATTGTTCTATAAAGAGTAGTACCGATTTCCAGTGGAGTTGCTTCCCGTGAGCCTTAGCCACAAGATGAGAAAGTGTAGCTGATTTCCATTCAACTCGTACGCTTTTTATTATTGTATTTGGGCGCTCATGCAGCACAACAGCATTTGGAGCACCTACGTATTGAAATCTATCTCGTATCCTTTCATATAGAGTGGACTCGTCACCACGTGATATAAAATTCTCATGAAAGCCTCCTACTAAATCGAAAACCTCTTTGCGGAAGGCCATATTGCATCCAACGAACTGGTCATTGGCAATGTGCGGACCGAAGAACTGCCTATTACGCGTGCGTTGCATGAACCTGGCGACCCAGGAACCCGTGTTGAGAAGATCAATCCTTCCGCCTACGTAATCCCCACCCACCATGAAAGGCTTGGAAAGTTCTTCGAGCCACGTGGAGTCCGGCACTGCGTCCCCGTCGATGAAGGCAATAACGTCTCCTTCACTCATTTGAACCCCCGAATTCCGCGCAACAGATAATCCGCCATGCTGAATACGGATCAAGCTAACGCGTGGAGCTTCGTGGCCCAGAGTGGCGATAATTTCCGAAGCGATCTCGAACGTTCGGTCCGTAGACTCGTCGTCGATCACCAACACTTCGTACTGATCGTGGGGATAGGTCTGGGATGTCAGCCCCTCCAGGCACGCACGCAGGAGTTTCTCCTCGTTGAACGCGCATACGACAACGGAAAAAAATGGCTGCCAGACTGAATTCAAAGCCTATGCTCCCTTCCTGGGGGAACCCTGTCCGTACCCAAAAGGTCTTGTTTGATACCACTTCCAGGCAGTTCTAATAATATTTCGGATGTCAGAAGACTCGGGTTTCCAGCCAAGAACCTCTCCAGCCTTCGCAGCGCTTCCTATTAATTTATCCGGATCGCCCTGGCGCCGTGGACCCAATTCGTATGGGATTTTGTAGCCGGTCACTTCTTCGCACGTTTGCAAAATCTCAACGACCGAGAAACCCTTCTCATTGGCCAGATTTACAGCGACAGACTCACCCCCCTCTCTCAAATACTCGATAGCCATACAGTGAGCGCGAGCGATATCTTCCACATGAATATAGTCACGAACGCAAGTTCCATCAGGGGTGTCGTAATCGTCTCCAAAGATAGCAAAAGGAACCATTTTGCCGACGAAAAGTTCAGGAAATTCTTTTTGAAGAGCCTGCCTAAGCGCGAGAGGAATCAAGTGGGTTTCCGGATCATGATCTTCTCCGATATCGCCTGTGTAGCTCGCACCGGCAGTGTTGAAATAGCGCAGTGCACAATACTTGAGCCCGTGTGAGCGACTGAAGTCAGACATGATTTGCTCGAACATCGCCTTTGTGTGACCGTATGGGCTGATAGCGGCAATCTTGCACTTCTCATCTATTGGAACTCTCTCCGGCATACCATAAACAGTGCAGGATGATGAAAAGACAATGTTCTTCACATCATGGTCGAGCATCGTCTCAAGCAAGACGAGTCCGTTACCAAGGTTGTTTGAGTAGTACTTTCGCGGATTGGCCATCGATTCCCCAACGTATGCGTTCGCGCACAGGTGAACAACGGCCTGTATATCATACTGCATGAAAACAGCACTCAGCTCCTCGCGATCTCCGATCGAGGAGCGGATGAGATCAACACCCTGCGGCACAGACTCCGCATGTCCAGTAGACAGATTATCAACGACGATAGCATGGTGCCCCGAATTGACGATTTCATGAACTACGT
>Ga0114923_10001754_pt1 | contig 14865 bp, 12 predicted proteins | sample SumtaG_FD_89578 | JGI IMG/M metagenome (GOLD analysis project Ga0114923, IMG submission 89578) | Deep subsurface microbial communities from Indian Ocean to uncover new lineages of life (NeLLi) - Sumatra_00157 metaG | ecosystem: Environmental > Aquatic > Marine > Oceanic > Sediment | place: near...
AGCAAAAGCAGTCACCCGTTTCAAATACGTATACATCCCATTATAAAGAAAAACGGCCGCCAATCCCAGTGCCGCCGGCACAGCGCCAAAACTTAAAAAAAGCAAGCAAAGTCCACTGACAATAAAGATCATTGAAATAACCAGACCGGTTTTAGGGGAGAGTCGCCCGGCCGGTAACGGACGGTTTTTGGTGCGCTCCATCAAACTGTCCCGGTGCCGTTCCTGGCACTGGTTTAATGCGGCAGAACCCGCCGCCAGGATAAACATCCCCAAAGTAAATACCAACAGCGCTGCTGAAAAAACAGCGGACGCCAGGACAAAACCGGTGATGGCGGATAGGGTAGACAACAGGGCAATGCGAAATTTGATGAAGGTGAGCAGCTCTTTAAGAAAATTCATTTCTGTGGTTGTTTTTGGGCTTTCAAGAACTCGATAATTATTTTTAACTGTTCTTCAGTTAACTCTTCCGGCGTTTCCATGATGTTCTCCTGGCCTTTGACGATTTCAGCCCCGGGTTCCATGATGGACCGCCTTAAATAGTCTTCATCGGCAGTGACTTCTATTTCTTTCCCGTCTTTAATGACAATCCGTTTTTTGCCGAATATACCGTTCAGGGAAAACCGGTCGCCGGCGGAATCATCCAGGTTGTGGCAGTCCAGGCAGCCCAGGTCTTCCATAATGGCTTCGGCAGATATTTTCCCCGGAGGTTTCCCTGTCTTCCCGTACCACTGTTGGAATTCCTCCTCCTCCATCACGATTACCTGGGAGAGCATGTAAGCGTGACGCTGGCCGCAGTATTCCGCGCAAAAGATATCCGTGGGCCCTACGGTCTGGGGCTTGAACCAGAGATAGGTCTCCCGTCCCGGTACCACATCCTCTTTGATACGGTACTTCGGGATATAAAAACTGTGCAGCACATCCAGGGATTTCATCAACAGCTTGATGTTTTTCCCCCTGGGAACATAAAGTTTATCCGTCCGTTTCCCATTTTCATATTCAAAGGACCAATCCCACATGCGGCCGGTGACATTCACTGTCATAGCGTCTTTCGGGACGTCCCGCATCAGTTTGAAACCCTCGTAACCGTAAAAAAACATGACCAGCACAAGAATGGTGGGGATCACGGTCCAGGTAATCTCAAGCCATGCTCTCTGTTTCACCGGTTCGGCTACCGGGTGTCTTTTCCGGCTGTATTTAATGGCAAACCATATCATTAATACCGTTACCAACAGCAGCAAGACAACGGAAACAGAAATAATAAATAAAAATATATTGTCCACTGCTTCAGCAGCCGTTGCGCCTACTTTATATGTACTTGTATCCATCCTTCACCTCACCGTTTAACGGAAAGAAACATCGACAAAGGTTAAAACCATGATGACCGCCAGGGTAACAATAGCCAGGCCCAGCATTATTTTGAATACCCTGTCTTCATACTTGAGATGCATAAAGAAAAGAACCACCAATGTACTTTTCACTGCCGCAATAATTATAGCACCCAGTACACTCCACTGTCCCAGGTTTAACCCGGACACCGTCACTGTCACGCCGGTCAACATCAAAAGGCCGAGCCATATCACCAGGTAGGTAGAAAAGGGACGAACGTTTTTTTTCTCCATTTTTTCCTCCATTGTTCATCCTCCATCATGTAATCAAATAAAAGAGGGGGAAGAGAAAAATCCAGATCACATCTACCAGGTGCCAGTAGAGACCGGAATTTTCCACTTTGATCAGTTGCCGGTCCGCCACATCCTCATGACGGTTATAAACCAAAGCCATCTCGATGGTTTGTACAGGTTCCGATTCCCGGTGTGTCCACAAGGTTTCTCCCGACTGGTCGGTAAGGTTTATATCTTTGGCATTAACCGACGAGAGGCGGATTTTTCTCCGGGGCTTTCGCGCCACCTGGTAAAACATAACCGCCAATATTATAATACCGATGACGATATGCAAGCCGTGAAGCCCGGTCATCAGGTAGTAGAGACTGTAAAAAACATTCTCACCCATTGTATGCTGTTGAAGTATCTCGGAGTTGGGAAAGAGTCCGTGCTCGATTTTGGCTGACCACTCAATATATTTATTGACTAAAAATAAGAGACCAAACAGCATCGTGGCAAGCAAAAAAATCGAAGCGTATTTCCGGTTCTTTCGTTCCAGGTTGGCAACCGCCAGCACCATGGTGAGGCTGCTGGTTAATAAAATCACCGTATTCACCGTCCCCATCAGGGTGTCCAGGTTACCGGCACAATAATGAAAATCTTCGGGAAAGTTGGAACGGTAGACCGAATAGAGCAAGAACAAACCGCCGAATAAAAGCACCTCGGTAAAAAGAAAAAGCCACATCCCGATGCGGGCGCCAATATGGTCTTTATGGCCGTGAGGTAGGGTTTCAACTACCGTGGTCATATTCATTCGTTTTTACCTCCGTCATAGTTGTAGGGGCCATGCTCCACCACCGGTAGTTCATGAAAGTTTTCCAGGGGTGGCGGTGACGAGGTCTGCCATTCCAATGTGGTGCCGCCCCAGGGATTGGGACCTGCCGGTTCTCCCTTTTTTAACGAACGCAACAGTGTGGCAAAAAATAAAATCAATCCCACTGCCAGGATCCAGGAGCCGATAGTCGACACCAGGTGAAGGCTGTGGAAACGGGGCAGGTAATCGTAATACCGGCGCGGCATTCCCAACCATCCCAACACCAACATGGAAAAATAAAGCATGTTAAAGCCGATAAAAAGAAAAAACCAACTGCGAAAAATGGCTTTCTGGTTGTACATCCTTCCGGTCATTTTGGGCAGCCAGTATAACAGGGCGGCAAACAGGGCAAAACCCGTGCCCCCGAACATCACATAATGAAAATGGCCCACCACAAAAGCCGTGTCATGAATGTGGATATCGGTAGCCAGTGCGCCGTTGACCAGACCGGTCAACCCGCCGATGGAAAATAGGAAAATAAAAGTAAAGGTAAACAGCATGGGTGGCGCCATTTGAATAGAACCCTTATAAAGCGTCGCCACCCAGTTAAACACCTTTACACCGCTGGGAATAGCCACCAGGAAAGTCAACAGGGAAAATATCCAACGGGCCGTGTCGCTCATGCCGCTGGTATACATGTGGTGACCCCACACCAGGTAGCCGACAAAAGCAATGGTCAGGCTGGAATAGGCAATGGCTTTATACCCGAAGATATTCTTACTGCTGAAGGTGGGAATAATTTCCGATATCACGCCCATGGCCGGAAGTATCATAACGTAAACCGCCGGATGGGAATATATCCAGAAGAGGTGTTGATAGAGAAGTGGATCGCCGCCCCGGGCCGGGTCGAAAAGTCCCAGGTTCATCAACCGTTCCACGATGACCAGCAGCAGGGTGATACTGAGGATCGGGGTGGCCAGTACCTGGATCCAGGCGGTGGCGTAATGGCCCCAAACAAACAGCGGCATGCGGAACCAGCCCATGCCTTTGGCGCGCATCCGGTGGATGGTAACGATAAAGTTCAAGCCGGTGAGAATGGAGGAAAACCCCATAACAAAAGCGCCGAACACGGCCATGGTGACGTTGGTGCCGGTGCGGATACTGTAAGGGGCGTAAAAGGTCCATCCCGTATCCGGGGCGCCGCCGCCGGTAAACAAGGATGAAATGGCGATAATCGCCCCGATGATAAACAACCACCAGGACAGTAAATTCAACCGGGGAAAGGCCACATCCGGGGCACCGATCTGGAGGGGTAAAAAGAAATTACCCAACGTCGCCGGAATCCCGGGAATGATAAAGAGAAATATCATAATCACCCCGTGCAGGGTAAAAAAGGCGTTATAGGTATCGGGATTAACAATAGTGGGCCCGGGAGCGATCAGTTCCAATCGCATCAATAATCCAATGCAAACAGCCACGGCAAAAAACGTCAGTATAGACACCAGGTAGAGAATACCGATGCGTTTGTGGTCTGTAGAAAAAATCCAACCCCACAGGCCTTTGTACCGGCCGCCAACCTTCAAATAACTGGTTTCAAAGGACGATTGAAAATCCTCTTTCTCTTTTTCCTTTTCCTTTTGTTTTATTTTATCTTGTGTCATGATTTATTTTTCCTTCGTCTTCGGGTTGAAATAACCAACCACGCAACAAAAATCAAACCGAAGAAAATGGTTACAGTGGCGGTTACTTTTAGTATATTAAATACGTATCGTTTCCCTTCCGGGTCATAGCGGAAGCAGTAGAGCAGTATTTTACTGATGGTGGGACCGATCTTGCCTTCCGAGGCTTCGATAAGTCCCAGTTTCACATCAAAGGGAAGGTAGGAAATACCATTAAAATAGCGGGTAATTTTACCTTTGGGGGATAGCATGATCAAGGCAGTGGGATGGAGAAAATCTTCCCCGTCCCGTTTAAAGTGAAAGCCCACGGCATCGGTGATTTTTTTGATGGATTCTATATCCCCGGTAAGAAAGTGCCAGGAATTTTCCGGGAATATTTTGCTGCTGAACCGCTTAATAAAATGATCCTTGATGGTTTTTGCATTTTCCGGGGTCTCCCTCTCGTTAAAAGAGATGGTCAACGCCCGGTAATCTTTCCCGGGTACCGGGTCGATGCGGTCCAGCACATCCACCTTGCCGCCCAACAAGGGCTTACAAACCGTGGGGCAGTGGAAATAGACCAGTGATAAGACCGTGGGTTTGGTTAACAGGTCTGCCAATTTTACGGTTTCTCCTTTGGAGTTTTTAAAGGTCAGGTCAAGGGGAATAAACTTCCCCAATTGTTCATCGATGCCCACTTCTATCGCTGCCCGGTTAGCCAAAGGAAAAATTAAAAGCAGAACAAAAAGGAATACCAACAACACCCCTTGTTTATTTTTCATTGTAAAACTCCTTTTGTTACGGCATTTAAAAGCATTTAATTCATTTAAGTAATGCACCACTTTTTTGAAACCTTTACAAAAATGGTTAAGTTGCATTATAATAAAATTTAAGATAAATTGCAAATAAAAAAATTTTGATTTTATTTCAATCGATCGTGTATAATAGGTAATGGTTTTTAGGAAAAAAGGGTCGGTGCGTTGAAATGTTGAAATGTTTAAATGTTGTCGTACAATTAATAAAAAATTTGCCTTTTTTGCCTATGACAGGGAGGTTAATGTTAAGGGGAGTTGGAGTTGGCGATACTCTCAAAAAAAAGCCGGATACCTTCCCGGTAACTTTTGCCCTGGGGATAGTAAAGACCTTCGGTGGGATCAAAATAAAGAATGTTGTTCCGAACCATATCTCTCAACAAATCATCCAGTTCTTCTTTCGCAGTCCCCGCTTGAATAAAATCCCTGATATTCGCGTTTTCCCTGGTTAAAAACAAGCGTAAGACTTGCTCTCTTTTGTCATCGGCTCCAATATAGTGACCGATCATAACCTTTATCTTTTTTAAATAAAGTGATAATACTTCATCCAGGGGAGTGGTGAAAAGCTGGTTCAACAAATGCTGGATTTCCCACATACTTCCACCCACGGTATTCCATATTTTTCCCGCATCTTCCGGGGTCAAGGTATAGTCTCTTATCTTTGAATATTTTTCCAGATTCAGCAGCCATTCCATTACATCTTCTTTGATAAGATAATCCACTTTGTAAAATTCCGAGGTTTTTTTTAACCTGGAATCATTATAAACAGTATATAGAAAGTAGCCGTCCGAGGAAGCAATGATAACATGGGCAAGATGACTCTCCTTGGTCATGGCTACAAAAAAATTAAACAATTCGATAATCAACTGCCGGTCCTTTCCATTGTTCATATAGATATGATCGATGGACTGGAGTTCATCGATGATAACCACCGGCTTTATCCCCTTTCGGTTTAGCTTGATAAACTCCGTTTTCATGATTTCAAAAGGGTCCAGTTCGCCGCTCTCCATTCCTTTTAACTCTTCTACCGATAGTTTAAAAAATTTAAAGAGGTTGTATTCACGTTTTTCTTTAACATCTCCCCTGGTTTTTGAATAATCGACCCCAAAAAAGATACGTATAAAATCTTTATAGTTGTTAATCAATTTTTCTCTTAGATTCAGGAATTTAATCTCCAGTTTTTGTTTTTTTTCTATTTGCTCAAAAAATTTATACAAAAGGGTGGTTTTTCCCGAAGATTTGGGACCGTGAAGAAAGAGAATGGACTCCGGTCGTATATTAATATATTCCTCCAGGTACTTTAATTCTCTTTCCCTGTTTATAAAGGCGGCATCTTTCCGGTATTCAAATTTATCGTTGATCATGGTTTAATTATTATAATACTTCCTATTGTTTTTTTCAATAGAAAAAAATAAAGGGGGTCGCGTCTCGACCATTGGACATTTCATGCTTAATACCATCTTAGGCTCTTTTTGAGAACTTTTTTCGCCTGTCCACAACCCGGACAAGACGGAACCAAAAAGATCCTGAACAGAAATTAGGTTAAGGTTAAGGCTAAGGTTAAGGAGGAACCGCGCTCCCTCAACCTTAACCTCAACCTTAGTTCTGAATAGAAATCCTTTGCCGGAAAATGGCAAAATTTTACTACTCGGTAAACCTGTTTACTGAAGATGGTTTTTCTTTCATTTTATTACCTTTTTCATTTGAAATTTCGGAGTAATGGCCACCGTTATGTTTCTTTTTTTTAATTCACCATTTGGTCTTTTTTCAATAAAAACAAAGCGGTATTCCCCGATAAAACCGGGCCCCGCATGCCAGTAAAAACCACCTCTTTGGCTGTCAAGAAAAGAACCGATTGGAAGTGGGGAAAGGTTCAAAATACGAGGTTCAACGTTCAATGCTGCAGATGTGGAAACCCCAGGATCAAAAAAATGGATTTCCAGACGTTCCAATTCTTTGATTTTAATGGTAATCATTCCTTTATTATCAGGATAGATCGTTTGTGGTTCAATGTTAAGATTAAATCCCTTTTTAATTTTAACAGGACTTAAGTTATCAAGTGGAATTTTTAAAAAATCTCCGGACCACCCACTGTCTACTGTCCACTGTCCACTGTCCACTGAGCTATTCCGTATGGTAAAATACCGGCTGCCGATGCCATCGCTGTTTCCTGCATCATCTTCTATTGACCAGTAAATCGTATGTACCCCATTTTCATACTTTGTGGTGTCCAAAGAGAAATAACCCACGGCACCATTGCTGTTATTGTAGCCAGGGAATAGAGTGGCAATATCTTCCCGGTACCGGTTATAAATGGGGTTGCCCAGGGGTACACCATCCACCCATACCCGGATAGTGGAACCATCAGTAGGAATCGTGTTGGGTAATGGAGTCAGTGCCCAGCCAAAATTGACATACTCACTCCCTGATGCAGTTCCACCTTGCGCCGGTGTATCGATAGCCCCAAAAGGCTTAACCGCATTGACATTATCGCAAATGATGGTTTTTGTTCCTAAGGTGACCTGGTTACCTTCGAGGTCTGTTGCTACAGCATGGATGGTGAAGGTTCCGTTTCCCCCATCGGGTAAGAAATTGGTTAACAGCATATATCCCCACCCGGCTTTGTAATTATTGGGATACCCGGGATATGCCTGCTCTACATCAGGTCTTGCCCCTTCGACAAATGCTGCATCTCCAATATAGACTAATGCCCCATCAGCTTCCCTGTATAATTTGACACTTTGCACCCCGATCTCATCCAGTGCCCAACCGGATACCGGGATACTGCTTCTTACCGTGGAACCGTTAACGGGGGCAGCAAATTCGCCAAAAGGTTTAGTAGTAGTAACTGGATTGTAGACTTTCAGGGAAACGGTAAATGTTTGGGGGGAGTTGGCGGTATTGGGAGCGCTAATCGTCAGGGCTGCGTTGTGGGGGCCGACGGCTAAACCGGTATTGTGGACTGTCACAGTGACAACGCCCGAATCGATGCCGGTGGTGGGACTGGCGACAAGCCACGCAGCGTCGGAGCTGACGGACCAGTTTAGCGTACCGGTACCGGTATTTGTAATATTAAACGTTTGGGCACCGGTAACCGTCTCTCCCACTATTCCGAATTCCATCCTGGTACAGCTGAGTGTTATTTCCGGTGAATCGCCGCCACCGCCTCCCCCGGTACCGCCGGTGAACAGGAAATCGGTATTGATAATGTCGGGCATTTCAATCGGTTCCGAATAGAGGTACGCCCCTGAGCAGGGGTATTCATCCAGGTCCCGGATCTCCATCAATTTTTCCATCTGGCTGCTGCTCAGCGACTGGCCCACCTGCGCAAAGTTGGTGGCATAGTTGTACACGATTTCGCCGTCCAGTTGACCGTACCTTTCCGCCAAGCTCAGTACCGTGGTCTTGTCTACCGAGTCCTCTGTCATGAAGCGCCGCAGTAGAGTCGCAATGTCGCTCCTCCTATCCACGATCTCGTACAGGTCGTCTCTCTGGATATCCACTAGGCCGCGCACCAACTGGGCCTGGGATTCCGTCAGTGCCTCCAGGAAAGCAGCCCCCTTTTCTGCCGTCAGGTTAGGATCGATGGAGTAATTGGGATTTCCCATCGCTGGCATGTCTTTCAGGTAAAAAGACCCAAAATAAGTACCCTGCCTCTCGGGGCAGAAATAAGTATCCGCTTCGATAGAGCCAGCGTACCAACTGAACAGTTGACTGGCAAAGGTCATTACAGCCACATGAACATCATGGTCATAGCCCCGGGGGTCCAATTGATCCCCGACAACTGGCCATGAGAGCATCCCCACTGCTGCCAGGCTGTCCAGGTACGCCAGTTGTTCCTGGTCCAGAGCCCTGATGATGATGCCGATAACTTCCGCTCGTTGGTAACTGATCTCACCGTCCAGGCGGTAAAGTTGTGCCGAGTAATCCATCACCGCTTGCTTATCCAGCCCGTCGCACCCCTCGGGCACGTCTCCCTCCAACAGCCTGCGGAAGACTTGCATCAGGGGAAAACGCATGTATCCATACTCATTGATCCTGGCCACTTGCTCCTCTGCCATAGCTATCAATTCCTCCACCTGGCTGTCGGTGAGAATGTAGAGTACGTTGTTGGAAATCCGGGTCAAGAAGTCAGTGTTATGCCCCATCTGGTCCGGATCGTTGTCGCGCAGGTACTGGAAACCGAAGAAATCCGCCACTTTCCCGGGGGGGATGAAGGAGTCGGAGCACAGGTCGCCGGTTAAAAAGGCCAGGCCGTCGAAAGCGATGGTGTTTCGCTGCGCCTCATCCGAAAGGGTTTGCTCGATGGTAAAGTTGGCTGCTTGCATACCGAAGCAAAGCATGAACACTAAAAGCATAAAAAATAAATTCTTTGTTTTAATCGATTGTCTTTTTCTCATTTTTACCTCCACCACGCAGCGTGCGTGAGTTCTAATTTATAGGAACCCCCAGCCTGGGGGCTCATTTGTTATGACGAGAATTTTAAAATGTATTTGCACTTTTTTTTTATTTTTTTTTACAAGAGGAGCCCCCACCAGAGCACGACCCCGTCAAAGTCGAATTTCGTAGATACGGGCGAATACAAGATTCGCCCCTACAAACGTTTCCGGGATGCATGTAGGAGTGAACCTTGTGTTCACCCGGAGTTCTCGGACAGCCTATCCGTGCCTGCCACGTGCCTGCCAGGGGGTTGACATTCAAAAACATTTTTTTTAGAATAAATTGGTGCAAAACACTACGGACGAACAAACCCTGGTAGACGGCCTGAAACGCCGCGATCCCGCTGCGTTCAAAATACTGCTGCAAACATATAAAAACAAAACAGCAAACATTTGTTACCGTTTCCTGTTCAACCGGGAGGATGCAGAGGAAATAACCCAGGAAGTATTTATCGATATCTACCAGGGTATCACATCTTTCCGCGGCGACTCCAAACTCTCTACCTGGATATATCAACTCTCCGTCTCCAAATCCATTGATCTGATCCGCAGCCGAAAACGAAAAAAACGCTTCGGCCATGTCATGAGTCTCCTGGATCTGCAAGAGGAAGGACGGGAAATCCCCGATCCCCAGGGCAGCGATCCCGTAAAAAACCTGGAAAATGAAGAGAAAGGAAGAATTATCCGTGAAGCCATCAACACGCTTCCCATCAAATACCGCCGGGTTTTCACACTCAGCAAGTGCGAGGGTTTCAGTAACAAGGAAGTCGCGGAGATCATGGGGCTGACCCAATCGTCAGTGCAATCAGTGGTGCATCGCGCAAATAAGAAACTTAGAAAAATACTATATTCTTCTTTCGAAAAAGAATTACAAAAGAAATCAAAAAAATTGCAAAACAATCCCAGGGATAACGTCTCAAATAATGGAAAAGTATTCTTTATTATATGCAGTTTAATTTTTTTATGATATGAGGTAAATAAAGATGATAGACAAAAAGACCATTCATAAAGATGTCGAAGATGGCATGAATTATTTAGAGCAAATGGAATCCATCGAACTGGATCACTATTTCGACATCCGCGTCGAAGCCAGGATCAGGCAAATAGAAAAGGAGAGCCAGGTAGACCGAATACCCTTTTTTAGAAGAGTTCCCCGCCTTGCTTTTATTATACTACTGTGCATCGTCAACCTGGTATCCATTTTCTACTTCTCAGGGATTTTTTCCCGTCGGCCGGAACCCGCTTTACCCACCGCCGATGTTTATGTTGAGGCAATGGGCTCCACTTACTCGATGGATCAGAATACCCATGACCTTGTTTTTATAAAAACCATGAAAGATTCTCCCAGTGGAGGTTAAAATGGGACAGGATAAAAAGAATAACAAAATATACTTGTTAACGGTTATACTGACTCTTTTAAACCTTGCGCTGCTTTTTACCATTTGGTACCCGCGCCTTACCTCCTCCACACCGGCGGACCAAAAAAAAACCGACACCGGGAAGTCGACCGTAAAAACCGAAGACCTGAACATCTACATCGAGCGCTATCTCCGTGAAGAACTGCACTTTTCCGACGAGCAGGTGCTCAAGTTCAAGCAAATGCAAGCCTATCATCTACCCCGGGCAAATGCGCTGCGGGCAAGAACCTATCGTTTGAGAAACGAGATCATGACATTGCTATTCAACGATAATCCCAATAAATCACGCATAGAGGAGTTGTCTTATCAATTGGGTTTAACCCACGAAAAACTGGAAAAGGAGATCTTTTTCCATTTTATGGACCTGATGGCCCAATGCCGCCCTGAGCAGCGGGGAAATCTCAAAAAGTTACTGCGGAAGGTTTTTGAAAAATACAGGCCACCAACCTATCCCGGTGTGGACACCGAAACAGATGCAGAGGAAAACCTCCCCCCGGATCTTCAGACGGCACCTCGGCCGGTTCCTCAACCAGGTCAACCGAAGAGAGGAGAGGCGAGACCACGGCGGTCGGAACGCCGTGACCATTTCCCCAGGCGTGAGAAGGAGCCGGGAGGAAGGGGCAGGCCGGAATTTAAAAGGCCCCCTGAAACGGACCGTGTCAAAAGAGACCAGGAGACTCTCACTCAACGTTTAAGCCTGACGCCTATGCAGGTGAAACAAGTAGAAGAAATTCTTCTTCGTTTAAATACCCAGGAGAAAGAAATGGAACGTCAGGGCGGTCAAGGCCGGAGGGGGTTAAAGCAATTGAAAGACAATGCGGATCAACAAATCGAAGCTCTTTTGACTCCCCAACAGTTGCAGAAGTTCAGGAAATTCAAGGAGGAGACAAGGAAAGATCCTCCGGGTGACCGTCAGTCCCACCGTCCGCCTCGGCAGCAAAAATAAAAACTATTTTAAAATGCCTCCGGCGGCAAACTTTTGAAAAAGTTTGATCAAAACTTCTGATTATTTTAAAAAAAACAAAGAAATGTGCAAAGGTCTCTGAAAATTATCGTCAAAATAAGTGACCGGTGAAAAAAATCTTTATAAAACCCCTCCGTGAGGAGTCACCGGTTAAATTAATGTTGAACAGAGGTGTAACATGAAGCAGATTACGTTAATCGCATTTTTAGTTTTTCTTTGTGCCTTGCTGCTCACATATTATAGTTGGACGGATCCCGGGGCGACATCACAAGGCCTGGTACTCATTCCCAGAGGAACCTAAAATGAGAAATTCCAGGTTATTCAGGTTATTATATGGGACCCCCGGCATGGGATTATACGGGACCCCCAGCATGGGGGCTGTTTTAATTTTAATGCTTTTAATTATCCTGGCGGTCAATTGTTCACCCACGGGAGACGCAGCAGAAACAGTAGAACCGGTTGACCCCGGCACGGAAACCGAAACAACCGAGATTAATACCGTCTTGATACCGGACGGTGAATTTGAAATGGGAGACCATCATGATCTGGGCGGAAAAGAACATGCCAATGATGAAGTCCCCATCCATACCGTTCGCGTCGATTCATTCCATATGGGGGTCACCGAAGTGACCAACCGGCAGTATTGCGCCTACCTTAATTCGGCGTTAGCGCAGGGATTGATTGAAATAAGGGAGGGGCAGGTCTATGCTCCAGGTGGAAGTGATCTTTATTGTGAAACACATCAACCTGTTTCATACAGCCGGATAGAGTGGAACGGCAGTACATTTTCCGTGTTGGACAACAGGGAAGACCATCCCATGGTAGGCGTTATGTGGCACGGTGCCGCTGCTTTTTGCAACTGGCTTAGTTCACGGGATGGGTACCTCGAATGTTATGATCTTGGTACCTGGGTCTGCGATTTTTCCAGTGATGGATTCAGGCTTCCCACCGAAGCCGAATGGGAATACGCCGGACGCGGCGGTAACTATGGACCCTATTACATCTACCCCTGGGGCGATGATGCCGATAATTCAAAAGCCAACTGGCCCAATTCCGGCGACCCCTATGAAACCGGTTCTTATCCCTGGACAACACCGGTGGGTTTTTACAATGGCCAAACCCATAATAAAGCCGATTTCCAGTGGCCCGGCGGTCAGAACACCTTTCGTACCTCAGACGGGTCCAATGGTTATGGTCTATATGATATGGCTGGTAATGTCTGGGAATGGATTCACGATTGGTACCACCGCGATTACTACAGTTCCAGTCCCTACGACAATCCCAAAGGTCCGGACAGCGGCTCCATCATGCCGGACGGTAAACCCTATCGCGGGCTTCGGGGCGGCAATTGGTACAATGGAGAACAGGGGCACTCACGGGTTTCAAACCGCGATCCGTCCTACTACCGTGGACCCGACGACCCCAATCATGCGTGGTATCACATCGGTTTTCGAGTAGTTAGAAAACAAAATTAAGGTAATGTCAAAAATTATATGAAAAAGGAATGAAAATACGAAGCATCATGAAAAAAAGAAAATGTTTAAACTTACCCTTAAGAGGGTGTCCGCGCCGCGGACAGGAGATAAATAAAATGTCTAAAATATTTAGAGTACATCTTTCAATAGTGGCGTTGGTTTTTTTGCTTATTTTTTTTACATGCAGTGGGTGCAAACCCGGCGGCGATACGACTTCCCAGGAAACCCCGGAAACCAACACCGAGCCTGAAGTGGAACCAACCATCGGGCTGCTGTTAAACACCGACAGTGCTTGCCAGGGCTATACCCTGTTTGCACCCAAGCACTATACCACCACCTATTTGATCGACAACGATGGGAATCTCGTTCACTCGTGGGACCAGAGCCAATACGAGCCCGGTCAGTCGGTTTATCTACTGGAAAACGGGCATCTTCTGCGGGCTTGCTTTACCAATAACTCCAGTTTTACCGGTGGTGGGGAAGGTGGACGCATCGAGGAGTATGACTGGGACGGTAATCTTGTCTGGGAATTCGATTACGCCAACGATGAGCATCTTTCTCATCATGATATCGAACCCTTACCCAATGGCAATATATTGGTCCTGGCAGTAGAGTTGAAGACCGATACAGAGCTTATGGAAGCAGGTTTTAATCCCAACATGCTTCGTGAACAAAAGCTTTACCCCGATTACGTCATTGAAATCGAGAAAGTTGGGTCCAACAGCGCCAATATTGTCTGGGAATGGCATGTCTGGGATCATCTGATCCAGGACTACGACAGGTCTAAGGAAAATTACGGTACTGTGGCTGAGCACCCTGAATTAATCGATATTCATGGCATGAACCGGCCGATTCCCGCATTCTGGAATCACATGAATGCCATCGATTACAATGCCCAATTAGACCAGATCGTACTCAGTGTTCGCGGTAACAGTGAGATCTGGATCATCGATCACAGCACCACCACCCGGGAAGCAGCCGAACATACCGGCGGCCTGCGGGGAAAAGGCGGTGACCTTCTTTACCGGTGGGGCAATCCCCGGACCTATGGTGCCGGTGGGACCGAGGATCAAACCTTTTTCGAGCAGCATGATTCGCAGTGGATTCCACCCGGCTGTCCCGGCGAGGGGAATATCCTGGTTTACAATAACGGTAACAACCGGCTTGCCGGTCAATATTCTTCCGTGGACGAAATCATTCCCCCGGTAGATGCCTTTGGGAACTACACGCTGCCTACCGGCGGCGAAGCATTCCTGCCGCTTCAACAGGTATGGATTTATACCGCCGAGAATCCAACCGACCTCTTTTCCGAGGCCATATCCGGTGCTCAGCGGCTTCCAAACGGGAATACCTTAATTTGTGACGGCACCCATGGTATATTCTTTGAAGTTACCTCCAGTGGAGAGAAAGTATGGCATTATGTCAACCCTGTGGTGGATACGGGGCCGTTAACGCAAGGCGAAACCCCGAGTCTTGATGTAAGGGGGCATAATTATAATGCTGTATTCAAGATACACCGTTATGCGCCGGATTATCCCGGGCTGGCAGGTAGAGACCTGACGCCGCGGGGGGTTATTGAATTATAACCCCCGCGGGGAACCTATTTGCGCCCTCGGGGTTTTCCTACGTTCAAATGGTTTCCCAGGTTCCTTCGCCCGGAGACAATGAAATTAATCAAAAGCTTTTG
>Ga0114923_10001755_pt1 | contig 14865 bp, 4 predicted proteins | sample SumtaG_FD_89578 | JGI IMG/M metagenome (GOLD analysis project Ga0114923, IMG submission 89578) | Deep subsurface microbial communities from Indian Ocean to uncover new lineages of life (NeLLi) - Sumatra_00157 metaG | ecosystem: Environmental > Aquatic > Marine > Oceanic > Sediment | place: near...
CATCTCCCACCACCGCATAAGAGCCGAAAATTCGTTTTTTTACGTATTCAGCCTTATTTGAGGTAACGATTAATATATTATTGGTCTCCCGGTGGCTTTTAAGAAGAGAAGTGGCCAGATGCACGGCAATTTCAATATTGGCACAATGATTGCCTGTGACATTGATCACATAAGAGTTACTCATCTTATATTTAAATTGTAAATATTTGGTTAAATTTGGTTGGGTAAGATATGCCGGCTCCTGGGTTGCCATGATGATATCTATATCTTCAGGTTTAAGGTTTAGAGTATTGAACATCTTTTCAATTAAAACACCTATCATAGAAGCTTCATCCAGTTTTGGTTCTATCCTGATACTCTTTAATTTCAGGATATTTTCAATAAACATTGTATATTCCTGTTTATTTTTAAAACTGGTGGGGATTGATTTTTCATTAATGGCGTCCAAAAAGTTTGAGACCGGAAGTTCTTCTTCAGGAATATAATAATCAATGTAAGTTATGCCAGCCATTTTGTTCTCCTTTTTGCAGGGGCAGTCCATCAAAACTGCTGCCCTCTTCCAAAGACGATGAAATAATACAAAAGTTTTACGGGGGTCCAGGGGCCCCACCTATGAGCTAAACCAAAGAGCCCCCTGGCCGCAGGGTACCTCCTGCGGCCCGAAGACCCCATAAAGGAAAAGCTAATTTCATGTACTTATTAGATAGGGTTTATTTTATAGTCTTCTCTCTCTTATGCTCGATAAGAGGCCAGTATTCTTCATAGGTAAAAATCCTGAAATGTGCTTTTTTGTGGCACTCTTTTTTGCATGTGACTACCGAGGGGGTGACCAACCCCAGAGCTTTATCACCGGACTTTTCCGTGTCGCTTTCCTTGGCGATTTTAATGTGTTGGGAACCCGGTCCGTGGCAGGCTTCACACTGCACGGCTTCAAATTTTGAGGCATTGGGATCGTCCATCTTGTAACCGCCCGCATTAAAAGCGGTCACATGACACCTCAGGCAGTCGGGCTCTTTTACTGCATTCTTTATTTCTATTCTCTCAAAGGCTTTTGCATGGGCGGTCCTTTCCCATTTTTCAACCAATTTCTTATGACAAATCTTGCACTCTTTGACGCCCACGTAACGGGGCTCTTCGGCATACACCAGGGAAACAACACACACACATAGTACAATCAACATTAATTTTTTCATATTACCTCCGTTTGTCCGTTTACCATCGGTTTATGGTTTCGCCGCGGCTTATTCTTTGGGAAGGGTTATTTTATATTTGGCAAGTATGATCTTGCCCTTGCCGTCCTCTTTTTTTAACGCCGTATAAAGATGATCATCTTGTATTAAAATGATCGGCGCTCTCCCTACAGTAAAACTAAAGCCTTCGGGGGCTCGAACCTGGGACCTGTACAGGTATTTACCGTCAGGGGAAAAAATATCGATCTGCTGATTCGCCAGATGTTGATCCAGGTATGAAACATAGACGAAGATGAGTTTGTTGTGTATTTCGATACGACTAAAATAGGTTAATTCATCAGGAAGGCTTTTCATGATAGTTGGGAGAAAATTTTTCGGAATCGGTTTATCTTTAAAGAACTCTTCTTTAGCTCCCTTAGTAACCGTTCCTTTCTTTCGCTCCAGGGAAAAGCTGTGAAGTTTTTTCCCACTATAATCCGCAGCGATTATTACATATGAACTATTGTAACCGTAGTAAATTATACCGGGAGTGTAGCCTATCACCATCAATGGAGATAAGCCCGGGACAATTACCCCGATGACAACTTCTTCATTTTTAACCGTTCCCCCTTCAAAGACCGGGAATTCAGCCAGAAGTTTTTGAGTCTGAGTTTTGATATTGTACTTAAAGATTTTCCCATCAATGTCAGGGTTATTGAGTTTCAATAACGGGAAATAAACAAACTCATCTTCACTGATGAAAAAATCCGGGAGCCTCTGGGAAAAGTCATTTTTTATGGATTTGATAAATTTCCCATCTTTGGTCAGGTATTCGATTTCATAGGCATCGGCAATAATATGTTTATCCTTTAGCAGGAAGGCATTATAAAACCGTTTTAGTTCCCCGGGGCCTTCTCCTCTTTTCGCAAAGGTCTTAATAAACTTGCCATCCTTTGTAAAGGTATAATATTCCACGTTTTTGCCGTCATAAAGATAGTTCGTGCCGTCTTTGGAAACCATAAGGTGGCGGGGTTTGACCAGCGGTTTATCACCTGCTTTATCAACGGTCCACACCTCTTTAAGTTCAAAATCCCATTGGCCTTTTAACGGTTTGTCCTGGTTTTTTACCTCTGAAAACAAAAACGAAACCGTTACTAATAGTACCAAGATGTACAGCATTAAAAACTTTTTCATATTTTCCTCCGTTTTGGCCCTCCAATTACACGAGTTTGCACGAATTTTTTCTTCTAATTTATACGTGTTCATTCATGTCAATTGATGGGCATTTTTTTTATTCGATAATTTTAACGCACATTTTGGATAAAAATGTGGGTGGATCCTATTCATTTCCTTATTGGATTGTTTGGCCTCTTTTTTTATGTATTTTGTATATTGTATATTGGTATATTGCTTATTGTCTACCTTGGGAGCGTTATTTCATACCTGGCAAGTGCTACCTCACCGTCCTCATCTTCCAGGGCGATATAGAGATTATCGTTTTTTAAAGTAAGGACAGGGATTGGCCCTGAAACGATATTATATCCTTCCGGGGTATTAATGAAAGCCCGGTACTGGTATTTACCGTCCCGGGTAAAAATGTCGATCTGCTGCTTTGTAGGTTGGCGATTCAGATAGGCGGTAAATATATATATAAGTTTGTTGTATACTTCAATACGGGTAAAGTGTGTGAGTTCATCGGGAAGGCTTTTGATGATTTTTTTAAGGAGACCGTCCGGCATTGGTCCGGGTGCCGGATTTTTTGCAAACCACTCTCTTTTTGCTTTCTTGGAGAGCTTTCGTGTCTCTCGTTCCACGGAAAAACTGTCCGATTTTTTCCCGTTATAATCTACCACGTTTATCTCAAAGGAATTATTGATGCCGTAGTAAAGCCTATCGGAATCATAGCCTGCAACAATCACTGGAGACAAACCCATAATAACAACCCCTACCCGGCTTTCATTATCTTCAGCGAATCCGCCTTTAAAGATGGGGAATTCAGCTAAAACTTTACTGTCATTGGTTTTTAGATTGTGACGATAGATTTTCCCTTTGAGCTTCGGATCATTGGCCCGAAGTAAAGGGAAATGGATAAATTCGTCTTCATTCAAGAAATAATTGGGTTTTTTCTGGTTCCACTCATTCTTAACCGATTTGATATATTTCCCATCGGTGGTAAAATAATCGATTTCATTGAGATCCACCACAATAAGTTTATCATTTACAAGGTAGGCACTCCTGAACCGTTGAATTTCACCGGGACCTTCTCCCTTGGGTCCAAAGGACTTTACAAACTTACCCTCTTTTGACAAAATAAAATACTTCAAATTTTTTACATCGTAAAGATAAACCGTACCATTGTCGGCAGTCAAAAGGCTGTAGGGTTTGGCAAAGACGTCCCCCCCCACCTCATCGATCATCCACAGCTGTTTTTGCTCAAAATCCCATTCGCCTTTTAACGGTTTGTCCGGGTTTCTTACCCCTGGATACAAAAAAGAAACCAATAGGATCACGAAAATGCACACTATTGAAAAGGTTTTCATATTTTCCTCCTAATATCAGGCTGTTATTTTATAAAAAAAATATCCACTTGTCAAGAGAAAAAGCACGGGGTACCCCTTATCTTCTTACCGGTTTTTCATTTACAGCAGCGGCGAAAATCTCCGCAAAATCTTTAACATTAGGCGTTTTAAAGATTGAAAAATGGTCGCCTGCGATTTCAGAAAACTTGACCCCCGCGGTGGTGTATTTCTGCCAGCGTTTCTCTTTCATTCCCCAGGATTGTTTAGCTTTGAAATAATGTACCGGCGTATGTATCTTACCGAGGGGGATATAATTTGCCATGGTATTGTTCAATGTCCGGCCGATGTTGAGGTAGTAAATGATATCCCGCAAATTCCATTGGTGTAAATTGGGGAGTGCCTTCATTCCAAAACCCTTGAGCATCCGTTTAAAGGATTTCAAATCGAAATGGCCGGCTTCCAGGTGATCGAGAATCTCAGGCCAGAATTGGTCTATTTTCTTTATCTTTTTCAGTTTTTCATGGAGTTTAACATCATCCATAAAAAAGAGACGGGCAAGTTTCCATTCCGATCTTAGACTAAATTTCCAGGTCCGCATCCATTTCCATAGAGAAGGTGCTGCCGGATCGATCATACCCAGGAACGCGATTTCCTCGTTCTCCTTCTCCAACTGTTTTACCATTTCAAAGGCGATCACCCCCCCGACAGACCATCCGGCAATATAATAAGGACCATGACCGGGGGGTTGAACCGTTTTAATCGTTTCAATATAGTTCTTTGCCATATCCTTGATAGACAAATTCAGCGGTGTATGGTTTTTAAGCCGTCCTGCCCGAAGGCCCCAACAGTTAAATGCAATATCCAACCGATTGGAAAAATTGGTATATCCTTGCACCTCGCCGGTTCCATCGTGAATAAAAAAGAGATGTTTTTCTTTTCCGGGCTCTTTCTTCAGCAATGCCAGGTTACTTTCCTGTAATGAAAGGCTTTCCTTTTCCGCTGTTTCGATATACTCTCCCAACTGCCGGATGGAGGGTTTTTTAAATAGCTCCACCAGCGGCAGATGGACATTAAATTCTCTTTGTAACCTGGAGACCATGGTGGTTGCCTTTAATGAATGTCCGCCCAACCGGGAAAAATGATCATCGATACCAATGGTATCTTTTTCGGTTCCCAAAACCTCCGCCCATATTTCTGCCATTTTTTTCTCTATTTCATTTCGGGGAGCGGTATGGGCTTCACCTGCTTTGGCCTCCGGTACGGGCAATGCTTTTCGGTCAATTTTCCCGTTGGGCGTCAGCGGCAGCTTTTCCATGGGGATAAAATAGGTGGGGATCATATAATCCGGCAATGTTAAAGTTAAATATTCTCGTATTTCTTTAATATCGAGACCACTCCAGGCTCCAGGCTCCGGGCTCCCTGCTGCCAGGTAGGCACAAAGGTATTTATCGCCCTTATCTTCACGGTCCACTACCACAGCTTCTATTATTTTGTCATGTGTCAACAACTGGTTTTCGATTTCTCCCAGCTCGATTCGATATCCCCTGAGCTTAACCTGGTCATCCATCCTGCCCAGGAATTCAATATTCCTATTGTCATTATCATCTGGCAGCCACCGGGCAAGGTCCCCGGTGCGGTATAAAAGGCCGGTCAATGGATTGTCTAAAAATTTTTCTGCGGTTAATTCCGGGTTGTTGAGGTAGCCGCGGGCCAAACCGGTACCGGAAATACAAAGCTCTCCCGCTACGCCAACGGGTTGTAATCCCTGGTGCTCATTCATGATACATACCCGGGTATTCCATACCGGGTTTCCTATAGTTATCCAGTCAATTGCTTCCTGGTGGCGGTATATTGTGGACATCACCGATGCTTCGGTAACTCCATACTCATGGGCGATTTCAATATCTTTATTCTTTTGTTTCGTGAGTTCCGGTATAGTGGGGGATACCCGGTCTCCTGCCAGGGTTATTGTTTTTAATCCTGATGCTTCATCTTCCGACAGGTTCTCCAGGATTGTCAGGTAGAGTGCCGGTACACTGATAAAATGGGTTATCCTTTCTTTTATAATGACTTCTTTTATTTTATCGACATCTTTTACTTCCTCTTCACTCAAAAGCACCACCCGGGCTCCTGAAATTAAAGGAGTAAAAAAGCTCGTCAAAAATCCGTCGAAGGCATATGAAAACAATTGCAGCGCGATATCTTCCCGGCACATTTTGTATTCTTCCTTCCTGCAGGTAAGGGTATTGACGATACTGCGGTGGTCCACGGGCACACCTTTGGGCCTGCCGGTAGTGCCGGAGGTGTAGATAACATAACATAGTTGAGTGGGGGGAGTGGGGGGAGTGGGGGGGATATTCCTATTCACCTTACTCACTTCATTCACCAAAACCTTCGCGCCGCTGTCTGCCAACATGTAATCAATGCGCTCTTTGGGGTACCCCGGATCAATGGGCAAATAAGCGCCGCCTGATTTCAATATGCCCAATATTCCGATTATCATTTCCACCGATCTCGCTGCTATTATTCCTATAATGGTATCTGTTTGGACACCTTCTGACCGTAATTGTCGTGACAGTCGATTGGCTCTTTCATTCAATTGCCGGTAGGTAATCACATGGCGTTCTTCCTCCAGGCTTTGCGCCACAACGGCTGTGCTGTTGGGGCTCTTCTCTGCTTCTTCTTCAAATAAAGCATCAAGTGTCTTATCTTCGGGGTATTTGTTGGCGGAAGCGTTAAAATCAAAAAGTAATTCCTTTTGCTCTTCCACTGATAACAGGTTTATCTCTTCAATTTTTAATTCTTCACCGGTGGAATCGATCATTTGATCCACCAGGTTTTTAAAGTGGCGGGAAATTCGTTCCACCATGCTTTTTTGATATACATTTCCATTATAACTGAAGGATATCCGTATTTGTTGCCCTGGCCCGACGGATATATTAAAATCGTAATTGGTCTGCCCGAATTCTGAGAAATCCGATGCCGTAAATTCCGGTTCTTCATTTTTACTTGTCTCTACCAATCCGCCGATTTGGTCTCCGATGGGATAATTTTCAAAGGCAAGGATATGGTCCAATAAATGCTGTTTCAGTGTGCTTTCGGCCTGGATTTTTACTAAGGGGTAATAATGATGCGGTTCGCTCTCCAATGCATCTTTCTGAACCCTTTGCAGCAATTGCGTTAATGTTTCTTTTTCTTCAAACCGGATGCGAACCGGGATGGTATTAATAAATAATCCCACCATTCTTTCCACCCCTGCCAATTCCGAAGGACGCCCCGATACCACAGCGCCGTAAACAACATCGGTATTGGTATTATATCTGCCGCTGTACCTTCCCAACATAATCCCCCAGATGGCCCGGAAAGCAGAGTTCAATGTGACATGATTTTTTGCAGCCAACTTATTCAGGCCTTTTGTTTTTCTCTCATCAAATTCAAAGGTAACCAGCTCATTTAAATACTCTACCTCATCTTCATGGTTTTTAAGTGATTTTATTTTTGGGATACTGGCTTTTTCTTCGTAATGCTCCAGGCATTTTTCCCAGTAGCCTTTTGATTTCTCTTTATCCCGGGCTTCCAACCATTGGATATAAGTTCGATAGGGTTGGACCGGTGCTAACCGGGGCGCCCTGTTTTCCCGGAAGCTGTTGTATAACTCAAAAAACTCCCCGATGATTATTCCTGTACACCAACCGTCTATGGATATATGATGAAAACTCCAGGTCACTTCATAAGATTCATCATCCACCCGGATCACTGTAACCCGCATCAGCACATCCTTACTCAAATCAAAGGAATTCCGTCGATCTTTTTCTGTAAATTCTTTAACATATCTCTCTTTCTCATCTTCCGAATCCATGAAGCGAATATCATCTTTATAAAAGGCCGGCCGCCGGTCTTTCAAAACAACCTGCAAAGGCCGCTTAAGCCCTTCATAAACAAAGGCAGTCCGTAATACATCATGACGCTTAAACAATTCATTTAAGCTTTTCTCAAACTGCTCCAGGTCCAATTCTCCCTGGAGACGGTAAGAAATCTGTACAAAATCCGTGGATGCATCTGTCTGGTATATGGCATGAAACACCATCCCTTCCTGCAAAGGGGTTAACCCATAGATATCTTCAATGAAATACTGCTTTTTTAACTCCTCCAGCTCTTCTACAGCGAGTTTTTTATACGTTAAGTCACTGGGGGTGAGTTCGTTTGTTTCCCTGCTTGAACAGAAGGAAATGACATCACACAATAGGGTTTCATATCGATTCAATAACTTTTTTATTGTTTTCGATTTATATTGCTTTCTATTATAAGAAATGGATATTTCCATTTGTTCAGTTTTAATATCTCCCACAGCGGATACTTCAAGTTCGTATTCTCTTTGTTCTTTTTGGGATACCAGGTTACCGGCCGATTCTCTTGCAATTTCGAAGAATAAAGATTTTTGCTCGTCCTCCAGGTCAAAGGTTTCCCAATACTTGAAGCTTATTTGGGGGTTTAATTTAAAATCGATCTCCTTTTTGTTTTTATTTTTATGATCTTTTGCCGTTAAATACTTTAAAATCCCATAACCGATTCCTTTATGAGGGACCTGTCCCAGCGTCTCTTTAATTTCGATCACCTGGCGCGCCATATCATTTTCATAAGAAAAATCCAACAATACAGGGTACACAGTGGTAAACCAGCCCACTGTCCGGCGGGTATCCACAACTTCTAAGAACTCCTGCCGGCCGTCTCCTTCCAGGGCAATGAGTACCTGGTTACTGCTGAAAAGCTTCTTGACGGCCAGGCCTAAGGCAGTCAATAATACATCCTTTATTTCCGTACCAAAGGCACTGTTTACCCCTGTAAACAGGAGTTTTGTTTGCTCTTTGCCCAGGCGAAAGGACAGCGTTTCCACATCCCTGAGATAATTGTCCTTTTCCCGGAAATCCTTTCTTATCGCGGGAAAGTCTATGGATTCCAATTCCAGCAAGTGGGTTTTCTCTTCCAGGAATGAGCTGCTGTTGGCATACTCCCCCAGCTTCTCCGACCAGACTTTGAAGGAATCGGTCTTTAAAGGTAATACCAATTTCCCGTCCCCTTCATACTGGCGGTACAGGTTCTCTAAATCCTCCAGGAGTATGCGCCATGAAAAGGCATCCGTCACCAGGTGATGGATGGCTATCAACAGGCGGTCGCCGTCATCCAAATGAAACAAACCCAGCTTCATCAACGGGCTCTTTTCCAGGTCAAAGCCGGCATGAAGGGCATTGATTTCCTTTTCCATGGTTTCTACCGCTTTTTCCTGTTCCTGTTCCCGGAAATCATACACCTGCAAAGAAAGGGGATGGTTTAACCCTTCATTGCCCTGAACCCTCACTCCATCTTTTTCACCAAAAACCATGCGCAGGGCATCGTGGTGTTCCTGTATTTTTGTGAATACAGCTTTGACAGCTTCCGGGTCAATTTCTTCCCTGGAGTAGAGTAACACCGCCTGGTTAAAATGATGGGGCTCTATCCTGGACTGGGCAAAAAATGCATGCTGATTCGGTGCCAAGGGGACGACGCCGATGATGGGTTCCTGCACAGCGGTTTTCTCAATCTTTTTTACCTTCTGCGCCAATTCAGAGATGGTAGGGTATTGAAATATATCCGCCACTTCGATTTTATAACCGGCCTGATGCATCCGGGATGCGATCTGGATGGCTCGAATCGAATCGCCACCGATCTCGAAGAAATTATCATCGATACCGGTGATACTCCGTCCCAACACCTCATTGCAGATTTCTACCATTCTTAGTTCAAGAGCGTTTGTCGGCGCCCGATATTCCCCACCGCTTCCTAAAGCGGCTTTTGCAGGATCGGGTAACTTTTTACGATCGATTTTGCCATTGGCGGTTAAGGCAAACTCTTCCACCACCACAAAATAGGACGGTATCATGTAATCCGGTAATTCCATCGATAAATATTGTCGCAATTCAGGAACAGATAACGTCTCTTCATCTTTAAAGGCAATATATGCACAGAGAGACTTATTTTCGTAATCGACTTTTTCCGCACTGCGAGAACCTTCTTTACTCATGCCAGTGACGGTTACCACAGCATCTTTTATCCCTTCATGTTTTTGCAATTGATTTTCGATTTCCCCTGGCTCTACCCGGAAACCCCTGATTTTTACCTGGTGATCCATCCGTCCTGAAAACTCCAGATTCCCGTCGGGCAGCCATCTGACCAGGTCCCCTGTTTTGTATAACCGGTCACCTTTTACGTAGGGATTTTTTGTGAATTTATCCTTCGTCAACTCAGAACTGTTCAAATATCCACGGGAGATTCCATCACCACCGACACACAATTCGCCCAAAAGACCAATGGGCTGTAAAAAGCGCTCCTTGTCTAAAACATAGGCGGTGGAATTACGGATGGGCTTGCCAATGGGTATATTCTTTTTGAAATCCCTATCTATGGGATAAAAGGTTGAAAAGGTGGTATTCTCCGTTGGACCATAACCGTTTACGATGACCAGTTCTTTATCGGTATTTCGAACCATATTTATGTATTTTGGAGAGAGAACATCTCCACCGACGATTAAATACTTGAGGTTTTCAAATATATGGCTGTCACGCCGGGTGAGTTGATTAAACAGCGGTGAACTTAACCATAATACCGTAATATGTTCCCCCGCTAGAACCCTACCCAGCCCTTTGGCATCCAGGATGACGTCATTGCCTGCCAAATACAATATTCCACCGTTGAGAAGACTGCCCCACATCTCAAAAGTGGCGGCATCGAATACAGGAACCCCAGTTTGAAGGATCCGGGTTTCTTCCGTCAATTCCACCACATTGGAACTCTTTACCAGCCGCGTAACATTTCGATGTTCAACCATAACTCCTTTGGGTCTGCCCGTAGAACCGGAGGTGTGCATGACATAGGCCAGGTCATTGGATTTATTTATATTTTCAATATTCCTATCTTTATCTTTACCGCTATTCATCGATGCCACATTTAAGAGAATATTTTCCGTGCTAAATTTAAAAAATTCATTTTTACTTAATTGAGATTGAAGAAGCACTAGTTCTGCGTTGCAATCGTCAAGAATATATTCGATTCTTTCTTGCGGGTAGTCCGGGTCTATAGGCAAATAGGCGCCGCCGGATTTTAATATACCGAGTATTCCTACCACCATTTCCAGCGAACGCCCCACAATTATACCAACCATGGTGTCTTGCTTCACTCCTTTCGCTCTCAATTCCCTGGCCAATCGATTCGCTTTTTTATTAACTTCTCTATAACTCAATTGTTCTTTATTAAATATCACCCCCGGATTATCTCCTCTATTTTCCACTTGCTCTTCAAATAATTGATGAATGGTTTTTTCTTGCGGATACCTTTCCCACGTATCGTTAAAATCCAGCAGCAACTGCTTTTTTTCTTTTTTTGATAAAACCGAAATGTTAGAAATTTTCATATCAACATCTTGAACCCCATTATCCAATAGATTGATGAAATGCTCCGCCAGTCGCTGCATATAATATTTTTCATAACCAGTTGAATCGTATATGATAGTGCCCAGGATTGACTCTTCTTCCCTTAAAAAAGAAAAAGACAGCTTTGCATTTAACTCTTCAATGTTTTTAACATCATGGATATTTTTTAACGAGCCTGCGATATCAGAAATAGACCTTTCCTGACGCGGAAGTGTATGAAACAAATGGTCCACTAACCTGTCAAAAGGGTAATCCTGGTTTCCATAAGCCCCCAGCGCAGAGGCCCGGACATCCAGTATTAATTCTTTAAATGTCATCTCACCATTCACCCCGTCACGGATAAAGACATGGTTGTTTATAGTCTCTTCCGATATTTTCAATCGATGTAAAGGTGATATAACAATAATGTCTTCATTGTTATGGTTCATATATCGATGGATTAATAATTTTATCCCGGCCAATAAAATGATATAAAGGGAAAGGTCCGATTGCTTACTTAATTTTATCAACTGCTGGGATAAATGAACAGGGAGAAGGATTTTAATCCTCTCATGAGCTTCCAGGGATGGGGGACTTTTTTTACCGGGAAACACCAGTTCTGTTCTTTCAATATTCCCGGATAATTTATCCAGCCAATATTGCTTCTGTTTCAAGAACCTGGAACTTAAAAGCAGAATATTTTCATCAACTTCCTTACGCATAGGAATCTCCTCACATTTGCTACTAAGACAAAAAGAGACAAAAGGCCTTTTTAAAAATCAAAATTCGCCTCCAAATCCTCGACAAACTCTTCATTTCCTTCAATATCCTCAATAAATGACTTATCATCCTCATTTCGAATCATTTTGATCAATTTGCCTATTTCTTTATCTCCTAACATTTTCAATTCATCAACTTCAATTTGGTCATCGGTTAGAACCTGGTCGATAAGTTTACTGCAATGGCCTGCGATTCGTTCAACAGATTCTTTTTCATATACATTGCCATTGTATGAAAATACGATTTCCAATTTTTCAGTATGGGTTATGATTACATTAAAATCATAATTGCTGTGGGAAAATCCTTCGATGTTGGATACGTCCAGTCTGAGTCCTTCATTAACTTCGTCATTCTCTTCCAACGTTAGCCCGTCCAGTTGTTCCAGCATTGGAAAATTCTCAAATACAAAGATATGATCCAACAAATCTTGCTTTAGCATTGTTTCAGCCTGAATACCTGCCAGTGGGTAATAATGATGAGGTTCGCAATGGATTGCTTTTTCCCGGACCACCTGCAGCAAATCTTTAAAGGTTGTTCCTTCTTCATGGATATTACGGAGCCGGATACGAACCGGGATGGTATTGATAAATAATCCCACCATGGTTTCCACGCCTTCTATTTCCGAAGGCCGACCGGACACCACTGCACCGAATACCACATCCTGCTTTCCCGTATACCTGGATAGGAGAATTGCCCAAAGGGTCTGGATAAGGATATTCATGGTGACATGATTCCTGCCTGCCAATTGCTTCAAACGAATGGTCTTTTCCTCATCGCAGGTAAGGGTAACCCGCTCTCCTTTATATTCATCGGCAGGGTCTTCAGACACCTTCATGGTTCCTATAAGAGTGGCTTCTTCAAAATCCTCTAAATAGTTTGCCCAGAAGTTTTTCGATTTTTCCCTGTCCTGATTTTGCAGCCACTGGATATATGTTCGATAGGGTTTCACCGGCAATAAGCGAGGCTTCCTGTTTCTCAGGAAACTGTTATAAATCTCGAAAAAGTCTGAAATTAATATACCTAAACACCATCCGTCAATCAGTATGTGATGATAGCTCCAAACAAACTCGTACTCGGCGTCACCCACTTGAATAATCGCTACTCGCATCAGCACATCTTTACTTAAATTAAATGTCTCTTTGATATCTTTTTCTTTAAACTTTTGGATAAATTTTTCCTGGTCTTCGCCGGTCCTGGTGCTGATATTTTTATAATAAAACGCCACCTGTCGATCTGCCGGCACCACCTGGACCGGTTGGTCAATCCCTTCATGAATAAACATCGTCCGTAAAACATCGTAACGTTTGAACAACCCATTTAAACTTCTCTCAACAAGAGATACATCCAACGTCCCATTTAAACGATACGAAACCTGTTCAAAATATGCCGAACTCTCCTTTGCCACCACCTTATGAAATAACATGCCTGCCTGCATCGGGGCTAACGGATAAATATCCGCTATGTCATATTGGTTTTGCAATTGTTCCAGGATCTCTGGCTTGATGAGACTTTCCCAGGAGGGCAACTCCGATAGTTCCGGTGTGGGACCCGATTCACGGACCCGAGGCGCCAGTTCCGATATTAATGGATTCTGGAATATATCTTTCATCTCAACCTTATACCCTGCCTTGTTCATTCGTGATGCGACCTGTATCGCTTTAATGGAATCTCCACCCACCAGGAAGAAGTCATCGTTTATTCCTATATTATCTCTCCCCAAAACCTGCTGCCAGGTTTCTACCAATTTTCTTTCTACTGCATTTCGCGGCCCTGCATATCTATTTTCATTGGTACGCCCTGAATCCATTTCTATGGGATCCGGTAAAGCTTTTCGATGGATTTTGCCGTTGGGTGTTAAAGGGAACTCTTTTAAGGGTACAAAATACCCGGGTATCATATAATCGGGCAATTTCTTCAATAAAAATTTTCTCAACTGCGATGGTGACAGTTCTTTATCCGAAACCGGCACAAAATAAGCGCATAAATATTTACCTTCCTTTGCAATGACCAGTACTTCTTTTATTTCATCATGTTCCAATAACTGATTTTCGATCTCCTCCGGCTCGATCCTGAAACCCCTTATCTTCACCTGGTGATCGATTCTTCCCAGAAATTCGATATTCCCCTCAGGCAGCCACTGTGCAAGGTCCCCGGTTCGGTAGATATTACCTGCGAACTTCTCCATTGTCAACCCCGGGTTGTTGAGATATCCACGGGCCAAACCGACCCCGGAAACGCAGAGTTCCCCGGCCACACCCACCGCCTGGAGTCTATCCTGCCGATTCATTATATATATTTGAGTATTCCATACTGGTTTTCCTATTTTAATTGTATTTTCTCTTGCCTGGTGCCTGTAAAGGGTTGACATTACAGAACACTCAGTGACTCCATACTCAATGGCTATTTCAATAGTTTCATTTTTTTGCTTTGTTTTTTCCAGTATGCCCGACGATACTTTATCGCCGGCCAGGGTAACCACTTTTAATGACCTTGTTTCTTCATGGCTCAGGCTCTCTATGATTAGCCGATACAATGCCGGGACACTTATAAAATGGGTGACTTTATTTTTTACGATGGCTTCATTTATTTTCGGTATATCTTTTCTTTCTTCTTCACTTAGAAGTACCACTTTTGAACCGGAAATTACAGGGGTAAAAAAGCCAGTCACAAAACCGTCAAAGGAGTATGAAAATAGCTGCAATGCTGTTGCTTCCAAATCCATTTTATACTCTTCCCTTCTGCACACCAGCGTATTTACTGCGCTCTTGTGTTCGATCGCCACTCCCTTAGGCCTGCCGGTGGTCCCGGAGGTGTAGATAACATATGCAAGTTGCCGGTGCGTACCCGCGTTGGAGGTTGCAGGATGTTTTTTTGCTGCAGTGAGCTCTGTGACATCTGGGGCTAATAAAATTGAAGCGCTGCTGTCTGCCAACATGTAATCAATGCGTTCTTTGG
>Ga0114923_10001756_pt1 | contig 14864 bp, 8 predicted proteins | sample SumtaG_FD_89578 | JGI IMG/M metagenome (GOLD analysis project Ga0114923, IMG submission 89578) | Deep subsurface microbial communities from Indian Ocean to uncover new lineages of life (NeLLi) - Sumatra_00157 metaG | ecosystem: Environmental > Aquatic > Marine > Oceanic > Sediment | place: near...
AAATCGTCGAGAAATTTAATACTGTACCGGAACTTAACGATTTTCTGCAAACCAACGGGGGAAACAAATTTCTAAGCTTTTTGACAATTAATGGCCTGGATCCAAAACAGAAACTCCTCTCTTCAATCACAAAAGGAGTTATTCTTTTTATCGTGGGCATTGCGTTATTCTTTATCGGACCCTTCCTTTCGGGACTTACTGCCGAGACCCGGATTTTCCAGGCCCTGGGTATTTTAATTATTGCCCTGGGGATCGGTTTCCTCCTTTCCACTGCTATTTCCTACCACCTCAGCAAAAAATGGGGTATAATGGATATCGATAAGAAATGATGAACGATGAAAGATGAATAAAACGAGTGTCCGATGGACGAATACTTGAAGAAAATCTGGAAAGAATCCTTCAAAGGATTCTATAAAAAACATTCCCGCTCCCTGTGGTTTTATATTTACAAAACCTGCGGGGATGAAAGTATGGCGGATGATATTTTTCAAGAATCCTTCTATAAGTACTTGCGGGCAGAACCTGTTAAATTAAATGAATACCAGCAGCGGGCCTATCTGTACAAAATTGCCTACCGGTTGGTTATCGATCACAAACGAAAGATAAAAATGGAACAGGAAAAATCAAGGGACATGGGCGCGGGTTTTGAGATGAGTAAAGAACAGGAAATGTTCATGGCCCTGGATATGGAGAAAACGTTTAAATTACTTAAGCCAAAGGAGAGAAATCTCCTTTGGCTTGCCTATGTGGAGGGATACAGCCATAATGAGATCGCAGCCATTACCGGCGCCAAAGAGAAAAGCATCAGGGTGCAGCTTTTCCGGGTAAAGAAAAAATTCGCGGGTATTTTGCGTCAAAAGGGATACAACGGGGAGGTACAGAATTAAAATGAAAAAAAAGAGTTGTCCGTTGGAAAAAGAGGTATTAAACAGCCTGAAAACCGGTGATTTAACACCGGGAATAAAACAACATGCGGCCGATTGCCCGGTTTGTAAGGAATCGATAACGATTAATAAATGGATGAACCGCTTCCAGGAAGTTTCAATGAATGTAAACACAGCAGGGAAAAAACTGCCCGATGCGGAATTTATCTGGGAAAAGGCTTTTTTAGTTAAACCACCGGAAAAGGAACTGGTGAAAAAAGCACTGCGGCCGCTGCTTGTCCCCCAGGTGTTAACTTATGTGATTGCAATTATCGGGCTTCTTTACTTTTTCTTATCCCCCGATGCCGCCGCGATGTTTACTTCATTGTCACCGATGTTGAACGTATTTTTTAAATCCTTTTCTTTCTTGCTTCTCCCCATGACGGCAGGCTTGTTATCAGTGATTGTTTTTATCTTCGTTACCGGTTTTGAGCCAAAAAAAACTCGCTCGTTATAAAATTTGCCTCCGGCGGCAAACTTTTGAAAAAGTTTGATCAAAACTTTTTATAGCCCTTCGGGCGTTTGATTTAATGTCATTTGAGGTGTGACGCGACACTAATGGTCCGTTCCATAAATAATGTTATATAATTGTGTAGGGAATAGGCTTGCCTATTCCGTGTTTCGGGCAATTCAATCGATACATTATTTTGAGAACTTATACGCCGTAATCCTGTTACCTAAAAACGTCGGAATGATCAATAGATTTTTTTCTTTAATAAATTCAAAATCGGCGCTGTTGAGTTCTGCGCCCATCGTGTCTAAAATCTCGATAACCTCACCGGAAGGAGATATAAGATAGGTCTGACCTTCCCAATGGGAAACCAGGTAATTCCCTTTGCCGTCGACTCGAATGCCATCGACAACTCCCGCTCCCAGGCAGGTTACGGTAGTGATTTTTTTATCGGCAAGGTTTATGGATTTTAAGCTTCCGTCCCCACTGTTGCCGACCATAAGGTTATTTTCATGAATGAAAAGCCCATTGGCCCTGTTAATCTCATCGCTGTCTACCCATACTTCGAGTTTGCCGTCTTTAAATTTATAAATACGACTTTCCCTGGGGGATGACGGAGAGGTATCGGAAATGTAGATATTACCGGTGGTATCAATGGCGATATCATTCACGAAATCGGAGCCGTGCACCGGGTACCGCTTTAATATTTTACCGGTTTCCAGGTCGATTTCAACCAGGTTGCATCTCTCCACCGTATACAACTTATCTTGATAAATACTCATCCCACAGGGTGCATTCAAACCGGTTACCCATTTTAATTTCTCTATTTGGCCGTTCAATTTCACCTTCGAGATATAACCGGTGTACGCTTTTCCATCTTTATTATGTTCACTGTATTTATTATCAAAACTGGTAATGTAGAGGATTTCCCGTTTGGGATCATAGAGAACGGATTCCGGGGTAAGAAAAACCGGGGGTGTTTCCCAGACCTTTTTAACCCGGTGATACTGCGTAATGGGGCGAAGGAGTTTTCGGTCTGCCTGACACATGAATCCCCAACCGCCAAAGACTTCCTTAACCATCAAGAAAATTTCATTCAATCCCTTTTCCAGGGTCAAATAAACCGCGTCATGCAAGCCCACGATCCCTACAAACGACGGGTCCCGGTAACGGTAAGCGCTGTTGCCGTAAAATACTTTCTTTCCATTGAGAAAAATAGCCACCTCATCGCTGCAGCCGAAGGAAAGTTTTATGTCCTGTTTTTTATCGGAGCGAATAACAGTCCGGGCATAAATACAATCGGGTGCCGGTCCGCTTCTGGTTTCATACCGGGAAATATTGATCAAACCGGAAGCTTCCGCGGTGACCTTTCGCCATTTAGTGGCAAATATCTTGTAGAAGCGCGGATACTTTTCTTTGGATATATCCAGTTTACTTGCCTTAAAGGCTTTTGAAATCTCCCATTCCCTTATCATGTTTGCCGGCGTTTTGATTTTGGGTGGGTCTGCAAATTTAAGATTGTTATCGATCCTGTACCTGAAATTGGAAAAGTAGGCGGTTTTATTCCTGGGACCCATCAAACCGATGGTGCCTTTACTGATACCATGCTTAAGATCATGGATAACCAACGCCGGTCGCTCGGCATTGTTTAAATACACCCGGGCTTGTCTTCCCAGCACCTCCATTTTTAGGTGTATCCATTGATTGACGGGAAGAAATGCAAAGGCGGTATATCCCCTGCCGCTGTATAATTGCCAGCCGGCAACACCGTTAAATACAGGGGTATACTGGAGCGCGTCCGGGTATAAGCCGGCCCGATGGGGCCGCAGGTAAAAACGTTCACTGTTTTTTTCCGACTGCATGCGAAAGACGATCCCCGGGTAAGAACGCCTGCCGTCAACGGCAATATCCACTTCGATAATCCCGTTTTCAAATTCTGCGTCCTTTAAATAGGCGTAACCGGTCAGGCATTTCCTACCCAGGTGGTTCACGATATCAGCGTATTTCAACAGCCAACGGTCAGAATCGAAATCAATGAAATCGTTTTGAGCAAAAGCACCTGGCGCAAAGAACAATAAGCTAAAAAACCATAACCCGATCTTTTTTTTACAGCTTACATTTTTTTTACTCATTTTTTCCTTCACCCTCCCGGACTTCCGCCCTTGAGAATATCTCTTTTTAAAAACAATGGTTACCCTGGTTACTCTTCTCTAGCGGCGGTCCAGGTTCCGGTTGTACCTTCGCCTGACCAGTCACCGGCCATGGACGTGATAAATCCCGTAAGAACGTAGTCAAACCAGTCGCTGTAATTGATGGTGATTACTGTACCGTTAATATTCCAGGCGCCGCTGTGTCCCTGGTCATCGGAAAAATTTCCTGAAAGTAGGCCCTGGCCGGAAAAGGTAACGACTATTTCCCTATCTTCTTCATCGGACCCTGTATCCGGTTTTAAGGTAAAATTCCAGGTACCGCGGATATCGATAACCCGGGCCACCACCTCCAGGTTGGTATACATTACTAAAGAATCTTCTGCTAACCAACGGCTGCCGTTGACCAACACTTCCACCGTATATTGATCATCTATCGGACCATAGCTATAATCGACGACTGTCAGTTCTTTGTGGGAGTAAACACCGCCGGCCGGCGTACCTTCGACTCCACTCTCAATCGTAATGCTTAACTGGTAATCAGGTACCCCGAAATCTTTGCAACCTGTGAGAGAAAGGCCCATGATAACTGGAATGCTAAAAATTGCCACTGCACATATTTGCACTATTTTTGACTTCATTTACATTACACCTTCTTAGCGTATTTTCATATCCTACAAGATATGTATTTTTGATATCTTATCATACCTTAAAATAAAGAATTTTTCAAGACACCTTGACAAAATTCCATTACGCTGCCTGCAACCTTCAATCAAGGGAGTCCCGTGTCCTTAGTGGTGAATTTAACTTTTATACTTGACAAAATCCCTATATTTTGATGATGAAGCCCTTTCCTCTATCACCACATCAAAATAGTATTTACCTTTTTCAGTGACCGGGTAAGGGATTTCAAATTCAATCTTTTTTTTGTTTAGAATCTCATCTTTATCCCATTGGTAGCTCTTTTTCAATTGCAGTTCATCAACTTTTCTATTGTTCCGGTAGACGTATACGGTTATATTAAAATCCGCACGCATTTTTTCATCTTTTTCTTGAAAACTCAATTTTTTTACCGGGATTTGTACAAGAAATTTATCCTTTTTGTAATCGACATTAAATTTAAACGCCCGGGTTATATTACTTTTGTTTCTCAAATCCAGGGAAAACTGGGCCATGTTTATCGAGGTGAGTAAATTTGTAGGTATTCGTGTTAATCGATACTTACCCATGTTTTTGGAATCTTGAAAAACCAGGGTGAGTTGATAGCGAAGATACCACCATATTTCCGTTGGAATTCGCTTGGAAGTTGTCAAAGCACCTGCTCTGTCAGTATAAGTGGCCTGGCCGAATTCCCGTTTGTTCGGGATGCCCAGTTGTAATAATAATCTTCCCCTTTCGGTGTCCCAGCCTCTTCCTTTGGAACTTTCCTTAAACCAGCGATTGGCAAAAGCGATCCTGGCGTGGAATTCTTCCATATTTTCATTTTCTTCGGTTTCGGGAGTGGGGTCCCTTTTTTTCCAGAATTCTTCGATAAACTCTTCTTTTGTTTCTTTATCGGCAAGGTGTTTGTAAATATCTTTTTCCTCCTTGGTCATGATCAGGCGGGCTTTTTCATAGAAAGGGTCGCCTTTTTTGGAGGATTTGGCATTTACAATTGCTGGTGTGCCGAATAGGAGCATAAATACCAATACCCCCACCGGCACCGCAAATATAATCGATTGAAACTCAAACTTTTTTATTTTCATTTTACTTTTCTCCTTGTTTATAGGAATAATTGCAGGCAATTTTTTTGCCGGATTTCCAGCGATTAAGTGTCCCTTTTCCGGGACAATATCGGTTTTCCCGTCCCCTTTCATCTATCCACAGCCCCCTGCCGACGCCAGAGAGCAACAGCTTTCCGGGCAATGTCGCCCTGTTTTTCATCCAATTGCGAGTTGTACTTATCCAGGGCAATTTCCATGTTTTTTAACGCTTCCTTCACCTTTTTGTTTTTGTTTAAAACCAGGGCATAATTGAAATAGTATTTTCCCTGGGGATTTAAATCAATGGCTTTTTTCAATAACTGCTCGGATTTATCTGTGGTACCGAATTGGGCATTAAAAAGAGCAATTTTAAACAATAATTCCGTATCCCAGGAAACCTCTTGCCGTTCCAGTAATTGATCGTACATAACCAGGGCATTTTTTAGATCATTTTTCAAAATAAGCAGCTCCGCATATTTCAGCTTTAATGAAATGTTCTGGGGTTCGATGTCCAGGGCTTTTTTATAGTTATTAAACGCTTTATCGAGATTTCCTCTTTTTTCTTCTATTTGGCCCTGTAAGATATAGGCACGGGTAAATTTGGGGTTTAATTCCAGCAGTTGCCGGCAGGTTTTTTCCGCCTCTGCGATCTCCCCCCCAGCAAAGACCTTAAAAGCATATAATATGTAGAACCGTTCGACTTTGGGGAATTTTTCCAGTGCTTCTTTTAATACCGTTAATGTTTTCTCCGTATTTTTTGTTTTGGAATAGAGCTGATGCTGCAGGTCGTAAAATACCGGCATTTTAATGTCGGGATGTTCAGCGAGTAACCGGGTCAATTCCTCTTCTGCCTGGTGGTACTTTTCATCGCCAATGATTTTAAAAATTCTTTTGATGCTGTTATCCAAGACGATTCCTTTTTTCGGGTCTGTGATAGTACCGGTGTTTGTTTTGTTTGAGAAGGAGGAAATGTAGCCCAGGGATTCCAGGTGTTTTTTATCCCCAGTTGTCAACTTGCGACGGGTATCGACGTCGACTGCCGATTTTGAATAGTTGTTCATCATTTTCATTAATTTTTTGTCCAGTTCCTTTGCCGTCCGGTTCTTTTTCCAGAAAAGATTATTTTTCTCTGCCCCGTCGCTTTTAAGATCGTACAACTCCGGTTCCGGCAGGGATATGTATTTATAATCCCGGTTGATTATCCCCATGAGGGGCGCCCAATTCATTTCATTTTTCCCATGCATGCTTTCAAAATAAAAATCCCGGTTGTTGTTATCATTATCCCTTTCATCGCCTTCCCGCAGCATATGAATAAAACTTTTCCCCTGGATACTTCCCGGGATGTTCAACCCGTATAGATCGAGAATGGTGGGCATGAGGTCGATCAAGTTCACCCGGGTTTTTACCGAAACTCCCCCCGGGAATAAGACGCGATTGTAAAAAATCAGCGGAACTTTCAGGGCTTCTTCATAACAGAAGATGCCGTGCCCTTGTTCTTGATGCTCGCCAAAGGCTTCCCCGTGATCCCCTACAATGACCACCAGGGTCTTTTGAAGAATTTTCTTTTGTTTTAATTTCTCGATGATTTTACCTACACCTTCATCCACATAAGCAATTTCGCCGTCGTAGCGTCCGCTGGGATCGTCTTTAAATTTATCCGCATATTTTTTGGGCGGTTTATATGGAGTATGGGGATCGTAAAAATGAACCCAGGCGAAAAACCTTTTATGGTAGTTTTTTTTAAACCACTGGTTGAATTTCCGGTAGACCTCCGCCGCATCGATCTCCGACATGTAGTTGTTGTACATCTTATGGGAGAGCAGGGAGTCGTCGTAAAAATCAAATCCCTGGTCCAGACCGAACTTGGCCAGCAGTACAAAGGAGGCAATGACCCCAAAAGTGTGATATTCTTTCTCTTTCATCCGTTCAGCCAGGGTTATCTCCCTCTCCGTCAGCACATACATACCGTTGTCTCTCACCTGGTGCGCAATGGGATACCTGCCGGTAAAAATAGAACTGTGGGCAGGCAGTGTTAAGGGAACCGGGGTATAGCAATTCTCGAACATCACCCCCTGTTTGGCAAAAAAATCAAGGTTGGGGGTTTGTGCCTGTTCATAACCATAGGCCCCCAGGCGGTCTGCCCGGAGGGTATCCAGGGTGATCACCAGGAGATTATAATCTTTTACCGCTGCTTTTACCTCGATTTTTTTTTCTTTTTTTAAAAGAAATATTCCCAGGATTCCCACTGCAGCCAGGATGCCTATAATCACCAGCATAAAGAACTTTTTTTTCATGGCGAATCATCCCCCGGCTTGATTAATTAAACGGTTCAACCGATTTTGCTCGTTTACTGAGAGTTTATTATAAAATTTCTCTTTGCAAATGTTTAAATACTTCAAGGCTTGCCGGTTCGATTTGAGCTGCAGGTAAGTGATACCGATATTAAAATAAACTTCGGTAAAATCGGGTTTGATTTTTATGGCTTTTTTCCAATCCCTCAGTGCCTCGTTCACCCGGTTGGCGAATGTTAACGCGGAACCCCGGCCATTCAGCGCGGAAACCAGTTCAGGGTCCAGTTCCAGTGCCCGGTCAAATGCTTCGACAGCCTTACTGTGCAGTTGTTTTTCCTGTTTTTTCAAAAACAGGGTTAAATAGAGGGTGCCCAGGTTATTGTAGGTTTTGGCAATTTTCGGGTCCAGTTTAACGGACCGTTGATAAGCCTCCAGGGATTTTTTATAATCCTGCTTCCTGGAGTAAATAATTCCCAGGTAATTCCATGCCTCTGCATTGGTTTCATCCTGGTCCTTAGCGGTTGAAACCACCTGGTTGAGAACCTGGAGGGCCCGGTCATCCCGGTTCATTTTCGTCAGCAAAATTCCCAGTTTGGCTTGGATGGCAGTATTGTTACGCACAGATTCATCTGCCAATAATTGCAAGCACAGTTCACTGGCTTTGCTGAAATTGTTGTCTTCTTTGAGTAATTGGCAGTAACTGACTTTAAGCGACACATTTTTTGGTTCGATTTGCAGGGCTTTCTCAAAATAATCCAGTGCCTTTTTAATATCATCCCTGTGCTCGGCCATGCGTCCCAGGAAAATATACGCCAGGGTATATTTTTTATTTTTTTCTAAAACTTCACGGCAAATTTTCTCCGCTTCATCGTATTGTTTTAAATGAAAAATCTTAAAAGAGGCAAAGTTGATTTTAAAGGCGTCATTTTTAGGAAATGTTTGGATCGCCTCTTTGAAGGTTCGCTCCATGCTCTTTAGGTCTTTTCTTTTTTCATAGATCTGGTTCAGCAGTTCAAAATAGTCCGGTGTTTTTATATTGGCATTTTCTGCATTTTCCCGGACCACTTTTTTTAATTCCGCTTCCGCTTTATTTAAATGACCATCTTTTATATCCCGTTTGATATTCCTGTAGAGGTTTTTAAAAGCGATTCCCTTTTTGGGGTCCAGGTTTTGCTGTTGAGTGCTTTTTTCAGAGAAGGATGAGATATAACCGAGGGATTTTAGATGGTCCTGGTCTTCCCGGGTAAGTTCCCGCCGGGAATCGAGACCTTTTTTTGAATAAGAGGCCACCAGTTTCAATAGTTTTTTATCCAATTCCCTGGCCAGCCTGTTTTTTTTCCAGACCAGGTTATTTTTTTCCCCGGTATCTTTTCCCAGGTCGTACAATTCCGGTTCGGGCAGTGATATATATTTATAGTTTTCATGGATAATTGCCGTCAAAGGGGCCCAGCCGTACTCTTCTTTTCCATACATGCTTTCCAGGTAAACGGTTCGCTGCTTTTCTTTCTCTTCGCCGGAAAACAGGTCGAGCAGGCTTTCTCCCTGCAGGTCGGGAGAGCCGGCCATGCCGTATAATTCAAGTATAGTAGGCATGATATCGATCAAATTGACCCGGTTCTTTACTTTCACTGCTTTTTTAAATAAGCCGGGGTTGGAAAATATTAAGGGCACCCTTACATTTTCTTCATAACAGAAAATGGCGTGTCCATACTCGTCATGTTCCCCCAGGGCTTCTCCATGATCACCGGCGGCAATGATCAGTGTGTTATCGAGAATTCCCTCCGACTTTAGGTCATCGATGATTTTCCCGATATAACTGTCCATATAGGCCACTTCCCCGTCATACAGCGCAGCATCCGAATTACCGTACTTACGGTACTCCCGGGGCGGTTCATAGGGGGCATGGGGATCGTAGAAGTGGACCCAGGCGAAAAATCTCTTTTCTTTACTTCTGCCTTTAAACCACTTGCTGAATTTGAAATAGACCTGGTCTGCCGTTATTTCCGATTCAAAATTATTGATCATTTGATCGACATTCAGGGAGTCGTCGTAGATATCAAAGCCCTGGTTCAGGCCGAATTTTGCCAGTAGGACGAAAGAAGCCACGGCCGCAAAGGTAAAATATCCCTGTTCCTTCATTTTCTCGGCCAGGGTTTCTTTGTCGCGGTTTAAAAAGAACAACCCGTTGCTTCTTACCTGGTGGGCGAGGGGATAATTGCCGGTAAATATCGAGCAGTGGGCGGGAAAGGTAATGGGAACCGGGGCATAGCAATTTGCAAACATAATTCCCTTTTGGGCCAGTTGGTCGAGATTCGGGGTAACTGCCCGCTGGTATCCATAAGCTCCCAGGCGGTCCGCCCGCATGGTATCCAGTGTAAAAACCAGGAGATTTAAACCCCGGGCACTTTTCGGTTTGACTCCTCCGGCTTTACAGTTGGATAAGCAGAGGATTCCCAGTAAAGACACCAGGCAAATTCCTAACCGGTATAAATATCCTTTTTTCATCGTAAATTCCTGCCGTATCACAATTAATATTTGATTTTCAATTATCAATTTTAACAGGTTTTGGCATAAAAAAAAACCCCTCCTCCGAAGAGGAGGGGTTTATTTGTACTAAAACTTAAATCTTAAACCGTAAACGTTGTAAACGTAAACCGTAATCGACTTAGAAGTTCACCCTGACGCCGAATTGGAATACGCCGGGTCCCATCCACAGAATGGGTTGGTCTTCACTCGGGGCATCGGCTCCAATGGTGATATTACGCTTCAATTCGATCTGGTTATTGGTGACATTGTACCAGTCGATGACCAGGGTTGCCGTTACTGCGTCACCCAGTCTCAATGTTTTTTCCAGTCCCAGGCTCAGCATCCACAGGGTGGGCAATCGTTCATCACCCAATTTTTGCCCGTCCCGATAGACATAAAGGGCACCTTGACCAAACACACCTCTTCTACGCAGCGGTTGAGCACCGCCCTGTTTGGCCTGGAAAAAGCCGCTAAGGGTAAGATCCCAGGGCAGTTGATACATGCCGGTAAACTTAACCATCCAGTCGGAACCTAAGAAAACATCGGTTAAGCCTGATCCTTCGGTATTGGGAGCCACATCGCCTTCGTTGAAGAAATCAAAGTTGGTCAGGTCGATTAAATCCGATTGGTCGAGATGATGCTTCCAATCCTGGTAGGTAAAGCTGAAATTGGCCATCCACTTGTCGGACAGTTTTTTGTTGAACTCAAATTGAATGGCTTTGTACAAGAGGTAACTCTTATCCAGGTTATAGTAGTAAGTACCCACTGCACTCTCAATCTGGCTGTAAACGTTGACTGTCGTACCGCCAACATCATAAGGAACCACCTCGTAGTTACCCTGGGTTTCGAGGGAACCGTCCGACATCATTCCTTTGCTGTACTGGCGGATTCGGCCCCTGGAGTTGGGCCCCTGGTAGAGTTTGTGTTTCTTTTTCAGGAAGCCGGTAAGGGAGACGGAAAGGTCATCGGACAACGCCTTTTCAAAGGACACGACCAACTCATCCAACAACGGGGTGTTGTAATCACTGGCATATGTCACCCTGTTTAAACCGGTGGTATTATCCACCTGTAAGTAGGGATCAGTATAGAAGAGGTCACCCAATTCGTCGTATTGTGGATTCTCATCGCCGTTGGCATCGTTCCAGTAGGCATAACCGTAACGGTAGGGAATGTAGACGGCGGCAATGCTATTCCCACTCTGGCCCATATACCTGGCGGCAGAAAGTTTTACCACATTCTTGCCGTTGCCGGTGATGTCATAAGAGAGAGAAACCCGTGGAGATAACAGGCTCCAGGAGGCATCCGGTGTAAATCCGTCCCCGGTAATTTCAACGGGAGGAATGTCAGCGGCAAACAGTTGTTGACCGTGATGGGGGGTTCCGGGTTCATACCAGTAAAAAGACGGTGATACAAAACCGGGATTGACTTTACCTTTTTCCTTATCGTAGCGTACGCCAATGTTGGCCGTCAGTTTTCCAAAGGTAATGGTGTCCTGGATATAGGCTGAAATCCTGTTGAAATTCAGGTCGGAATTGTAATCCGATTGAATCTTAATGTAATTGTACTGGGGGGCGTCCCTGTAAACATAACCGACTCTCTGCTGCGGGGCAACCCAAAGGGATTTGGTGTCTGCCGAATAGTAGTCGACGCCGAATTTGATCTCATGATCGCCGCCCAACGCACCTTCCAGGAAGTAGTTACCGTCCGCGGACACGTTCAAAGAGTTTCGATCGGTTTTTAAACCCCAGGAGGAATCTTCAATTCGGAACGTGGGGGTAATGGTAAAGATCATGTCGGCGCCTGTCATCGCCCATCTGTCTTCACCGGTTGTAAACTCAGCGCCCCTGGGATTCAAACTGAATCCGCCGTCCGTGTAGACCGCCTTGGCATTTAACATCAAGTTACCAAAGGTATGGGAAAGACCTCCATAGTACAGGTACCCGGGAGTCACTTGATCCCACAGCGAACCGACGTTATGAGAAGCAGGCCCAAGAGCGGTACGTCCCCATTTCATTTTGTCGTCGTAGGACAGGTGGAAATCACCGGAGGTGTTGCCGAGTTGGAAGTTTAACTTCCCGTAACCGGAAATCAACCAGGTGGCATCCTCGATACCGGCTTCGGTTCTCTTATGAATGTCCTGAACCGCCCATGAACCGAACCACCACAGTTTGTCTTTAACAAGGGGACCGCCAAGGTTGATGCCGTACATGTAGAGCCGGTTAATGCCCGGTACGATCAATCCGGCATCCTCCATGTACTGGGTCGGACTCTGCGACATTTCCCAGAAGTCCTGCTCAACATAGAGATGGAAATCTCCAGTCAATTTGTTCCCGGCTGCTTTGGAAACAAAATTCAACTGGATACCACCGGTCATGGCGGTGATATCGGTAGCTCCCATGGTGACCTGAACTTCGTCGTAGTTATTACTATTCAGATAAGCAGGGGCCGAACCGATGGCAGAGGGGTCGGTAATGGTTGCGCCGTCCACGGCCCAGGTGGTATCATCCTGTTCACCACCACCGGCCATGAAGTTTGACTGCTGGCCGGAGTCCGCGCCTCCAATATCGAGCCGGTCCACCATAACCCCGGGAAGCGTGGATAAAATGGTCCAGGGGTTCCTGCCTGTGGGAAGGGTATTCACCATTTCTTTGGTCACATTGACACCGATGCTGGTTTTCCTGGTGTCAATAATACCCACTTTTTCGGTGACGATTACCTCTTCCTTCAAGGTGGTCGTTTCCATCAGGATATTCAGGGTCACACTTGCACCCAGTCTCACCTCGATTCCTTTGCGAATGATGGTTTTGAAACCTTCCAGTTCGAATTTCAATTCATAAACACCGGGTGGGAGAGCGATAAACCTGAAATTACCCTGTTCCGAAGATACCGTGGTTCTTTTACCTATTTTATCACCGGTAATCGTAATCAGTACCCCGGGAATCTTGGAGCCATCTGCCAGAACGACGCTGCCGTAGATGTCTCCACCTTTACTTTGTGCAAGTGACAATACCGGAAGCATTGCCACTGCTAATAGAATTACAAGAATTCTTCTCATGTAACCTCCTTACACTTGTAGATTTTGTTTAATTGTTATATTGTACATTGATACACAGCAATAAATATGCCAAATGGAAAATACGTTGATAATAAAGGTCTTAAGATTATATACCGGGATTAATCCAAATTATTGAATTCAAATTCAAATATTTGTAATTCACTGCTGCCTGGCTTCATTAATCAGCCGTGTCAGCCGCTGCCGTTCCCCTGGGGCAAGTTTGCCGTTAAATTTTTCTTTGCATAATAAAAAATAGTGCAATGCTAACGTTTTATCTCCCCTTTCAAGATAGGCAATACCGATATTAATGTATGGATCGATAAAGCCGGGCTTAATTTCGATGGCTTTTTTCCAATCGGCAATGGCTTTTTCGATCTGGTTTTTGAATTTATATGCCGCGCCCCTACCATTGTAGGCGGCAAACAAGCGGGGGTCGATTTCCAGGGCCCGGGTAAAATTCCGAAGCGCCGGTTGATAAGCGTTTTCATCTTTCCCCTTTAAATAGACCACCAGGTATAAGGAACCGATATTATTAAAAACCGACGCATAGTTATTATCCAGTTCCAGGGCCTTTTGGTAATTCTCCAGGGCTGAGGGAAAATCACCCGTCTTATAATAAGCAACCCCCAGGAAATTGAAGTTTTCCGGGTTAAAACTCTCTTTTTTGATACATTGTTTTAACAGCTCTACCGCTTCCTTTGCCCTGTTTGCTTCAACCAGCATAATTCCCAATTTTGACATCAGTTCAGGGTTCCCGGGATTTTTCTTCAAGCCCGATTCCAGGATTTTTATGGCCTTTTCCACCTGCCCGGATTCCTTGAATATGGTGGCAATATGCCGGTACACCACGATGAAACCCGGGCTCTCTTTTAATATCTCTTTCAATTGGGAGACGGATTCCAGGGCTTTCCCCTCCTGGTATTTGGCAACCGCGGCCAGCATCCGGTTATTCAGTGGAAGCAGTGTTTTAAGATCATGTTCCCTGGTGAAAACCTTTGGCGCCGCCGCCGGTGTACTGCCGCTCAAGTAGCCGAGACTCTTTAATTTACGTCGGGTGTCGGCAGCGATCCGTTGGGACCGCTGCGTTTTATATTTCCCTTTTAACTCTTTTTTAAGCTTGACCAGGTCTCTTTTTAACTGTTTTACATTTGAACTGGCGGCAATATTGCGGTTCTCCTTCATATCGGTTTTTAAATTATAAACTTCCGATACGGGCAAATCGATAAACTTGATCTCTTCCCTGATAAATCCCCGCAGGGGCGCCCACCCCCGGTTAAGATAAGGGGTCAGCGATTCGAAATAGATATCGCTCCTTTTTCGCTTGCCGGTTTTCTTTTCCATGAAAGGGAGCAATGATTCGCCCTGGATATGCCCGGGGATTTCAATATCCAGGATATCGCAGAGGGTAGGGAAAATATCGATGTGACAGACATTTTCATCGATTACCTTTGCATCTCTTCCCGTCCCGGGAATATAGAAAACCAGGGGAACATGAATGGTATTGTTATAGGCAAAGTATGAGTGGGTTTCTTCTCCTTTCTCGCCCAGGGCTTCCCCGTGGTCCGAGGTCAGGATAATAACCGTCCGGTCAATTATTTTTTTCTCTGCTAAAAAATCGAAAAGAACCGCCAGGCTGGCATCCATATAGGCCACCTCTCCCGAATAACGGTCGTGGCTGTATGTTTTATTAAAGGGAGGGGGGGGAGAATAGGGTTGATGGGGGTCGAAC
>Ga0114923_10001757_pt1 | contig 14860 bp, 23 predicted proteins | sample SumtaG_FD_89578 | JGI IMG/M metagenome (GOLD analysis project Ga0114923, IMG submission 89578) | Deep subsurface microbial communities from Indian Ocean to uncover new lineages of life (NeLLi) - Sumatra_00157 metaG | ecosystem: Environmental > Aquatic > Marine > Oceanic > Sediment | place: near...
CCCCCCCCGTCTCGTCACTATCGACATGAAAAGTTGGACGTGCTGTATCATGCTCAAAAGTGTAGGTACCAACATCAAGGCGCGAAACAAAAACCTCGCCTCGCCCGCTATTGTCGTTCACGATAACCTGAGCATCTTGGTCGTCAACTTCAAAAAGTTGTCTTCGTAGTTCTTGCACTGTCATGATCGTTCCCCTTGGCGCGGTAGCGCCTCTACCCTGGTCGTACTTCTAAAAACTGAACGTCAACGAACCCTTGATAGTCATGACGCACGATTGCGAACTTATCCTCAAGGGCTAGGCCGAACTCGGCGCGGTCGGCGTCAGTGACTTCCACCAAGTCTAAATCAGGATCGCTAGTCCCCTCGCCCTCACCGTTCAGAACAACCTCAAAGAAATGAGGCGTGCTAACGTGGGCGGTTTCAAACTGTCCAGGGTCGCGGATAGTATCGTTCTCGACACGGTAGACTTTCTCGATCTCTTTTCTTGTCATGATCGTTCCCCTTTGATGTCAGGCCCCTATCTTGAAAATCCGATGCGTACCAGAGGGGCGCTAATAGCAAAGCAGTCCCAGTTGTTACGGCCCCGACGGACGTAGGCACCAGTCTTTCCAACGCGGAAGCTGTCAATGTGTTTCGACCCCTTGTAGATGACCGAACGAGTGTAGGTAGTCAATTGAACCGCGCCACCAGCACGTAGGTGGTCTTGAATGCGACGCACAAGGGTTAGGCAGAATTGCCTATTCTTGATTTCGCTTGCCTTTGTTCGTGTCATGATCCCAGTGTAGGCGTTCCCGGAACGGATGTCAAGAACTATTTTACCTTAGTACCCTTAGTACTTTTTGCGACGTTCTCGGCTCGCTCCGCCCTGATGTCCGCAACTAGCAGGTTCAGCCGTAGCATCAATTTCGAGGCTTCCGGGGAGCTACGAACGATCGCGCCGAAGTCATCGGAGGCCGCGAACAAACCACCGGGAGCGGAGTCACTAACGACAGCGGTGATCTCTGTCGGCTGCCCAAAGATCAATAGGTTCATAGCCTGTAGATCCTTTTGTACTTTGAATAGGCGAACAGCGAAGTCTAGGAGTTCCTGAAAGTCATACCTTTGAATAAGCTCGATGTCCTTATTCAATCGTTTATAGATAGCTCGAATCGCACGCCATGATATCAATTGACAACGCCTCGCAATCTTGGCCGCTAGGCGGGACGCTCTCTTCCCTTCATCTTGTAATACCCGTTGGTTGATCTTATCTTGGTGCCTGTCCCATGCCATCGCCCTTTGACGCCAATCGAATCGTGATAAAAAATTTGCCTGAAGTGATTGAAACGTGTAATACTTCCGTTCGTCACTACCATGTGAGAGAAATCCACGCTCTGACAACTTCTTTAAACTCCTATTCGGCCCCATGTCACGAAAGGCGCAGAACGCTGCAAAAGCCCTTGACCCTTCGCCTTGCTGTTGGCTCCATGGTTGCGTGGTCTGTATTCTACTAGGCGTTTCCTTTGGTCTACCTTTTTTCTTCCGTGCCGTAGTGGGCCCTATCCTTTTTTTCGTTGCCATCACTTTTCTCCCCTTCCAACTTCAAATACTCTATCGCGCACACTGGACATATCTTTTCTGTCAATAAGCTTTCCTCACACACTGGTACGTTTATGCTGTACACCATCGTCCTGAAACACAAAGATGACAGACTTCCCCTACGCCTAGCCGAAGACAGTCTGAGGTGCCATGGCGTAGCAGCACATACATCCTCTGTTTTTGAGAGGCGCAACGTGTCAAAGCAAAATGCGTACTCTTCCGTTTTCTTCTCTTCCTTAGGAGCGAAGACACTAGCCCAGTCGTCATCAGTTTCAAGGTTGACCCACCTGACACCATCCATATCCTCCGGCTTGACTGTCGATCTATTGAAAACCCTGAAAGTGTCACGTTTGTTAATCTCATGAAGCCTAGCCGCAGCGTCATGATATTTATTCCCCTCCGCTACTAGCTTCTGTAGATCCATTTGCGCTTCAACGATCGTCGCCATGCTGTCGCGTATGGCCTCCAACTGGTATACGATCTCCGTCAACTGAGCATCTTCCAAGCGCTCTACTTTGGCTACTCTTACTCTTTCTTTTGGCATTGTGACCTCCATACTCTATCTTCCACATCAGCCTCAGAATCGCCCCTGATAGAAACGGGTGTTTTCTCTTTGACAACTTCCTTCAGTTCTGTACCTAATAGCGCCTTCAAATGTTCTTCCACCTCTTTGCCAATCTCTTTGCTGGTTCCTTTTGGATCTAGCCCCCATGCCATGTAACCAAGTTCAGCAACATGAATAGCGCCGTCCATGTCAGCGGGTGGCTCGACCTTGGCATACTGTTTGCCCCGCACATGAACGGTAAATTTGTCCGGCACCATCAAGTCCTCTATGATTGTGATGAATCCATCTTTGTCATCATCCTTGCTCCACACCCGTTGTAGCTTGGCCGTCCAACCTTTGTAGTGCGTCTTGTTTGCGAGTCGTATTCCTCCCATTATATCCTCCTTCCTTTTCCTTCAACTTTTTACTTAGCGTACAAATCTTCAACAGCCTTCCAGTGTTTGTCAAGCGCCTCCTGATAAGAAACACTCGCCGCGTCAATACACCGAAGAGAGGGGCGACCCGAGGGCGTTGCTACTGTAGGGTCCTCTCTAATATTCGAGGCGTGCCGATTCACCATTAACAGCCACTTATACGCCTCATCCACTTCTTTGGCCGTATCATCTATGTCAAGCGATTTATTGTCCATTGATAATTGTTCCTCCTGCTGTTCCTTCTCAATCCCCGCGTAAATTACATGACTAGAACAATAGCTTTTCCCATTGACCATATACCAGGCGTCACGTAAGCAACGCTCAACTAGAATCCCACGCTCATTGCGTTCCTTGTACTTGCAACTTAAAGCCATTTGATCCTCCTGATTACCAAACCGCTGAACAACCAACATACAACTTGTCAGGGGACTCACTATGAAACGTAAGAACCCGCCCTACACTACACGTGATGGTACTGATATCATCAATTTCCTGTAGTTGCTGTTGTTCAAGTCCTTGCCGTATCCGCCAGTCCAACCAGTACGGCTGAACAATCAACCAAAGCAAGACCGTAGCTAACACTGTATTAACTACAAATTTGAATGTCATGTCAATCCTCCTTTTCAATGGAGCCCCCGGCAGGAATCGAACCCGCGTTCGCTGATTACAAAGCAGCGGTTCTACCACTGAACTACGAGGGCTGATATTATTCTTCCATTGCAGCCGGATATGTCATTTGTATGTCAGGAGAACTGCCTACATCACTGACCTCTTCCCACAATAGCTTGCCATGTTGACGAAGTTTCAACATACCCTGCACCATGAGTACAGCATCAGCTTGACTATCAGCGGCAAACTGATCTGCGAAAGCCCTCGGTGAATCATTCAATACAAGTCTTTCCGTTATGGTTCTAGTCCGCGTCACTGTATATGTGAACTTTTGCATTTTCTAACCTCCTCTATGTTTGTCATTTCCCTTCCTCTCCTTGTTTACGTGCGCGAAAACGCCAGCACTCACACACATCTTTGAATTCATTGTCATCTCTATGATGGCTACATCCCTTATCCCTGCTATGCTCCGCCTTGTCATGCCCGCATACACACACATTAGTCACGACAATACCCGTGTCTTCAACGTCCACGGAAACCGTATGTATCTTCGCCTGAAAGCCCACGCCACAACATGATGCTACATACAACACCTCCTTAGGACCGGGGATCATAGTATGCCATGTCAATTCTTTCTTGCAATACTTACAGCGAAGCACCAACATATCCTCAAACGAAATTTCCCCGGAGTGCTCCATCACCATGTCAGTATCCTCTATCAACGTGCCATCTTCATCCCATACTCTCATGTCAATCTCCATTAAATAGCGTCCCGCCTAGCCCACACATAGACGGGACAAATATACAAAGCACAAACCGCTTACCTCTTTTTGTTCTTGCTGCCCTTAGGACGCCCGCGCTTCTTTGGTAAATTCGGATACAAAGTTAGTGTTCTATTCTGACGTGTGACTATCGTGGCCTTACCCTTTGCCTTTTTGGAAGCCTTCACTGAAGACGTAGCCTTTCCTCTGCCGCCGGAGGAAGTTCCTCTAGGACCCTTACCTTTGCGTGCTGCCACGATAGCGCGAGCCTCCTTAATGAACGCCCGCAACATAGCCTCGGTTTCATTCCTGAATGTCAACCGCTTTCCTGTAGTGCGGCGGATACCACCCTCAAGATAACTGATCCAGGAAGGATCGCGGCCAAGCTTTTCAGCGAGAGCGGTTCTTGTCATGCCAAGTTTTTCTCTCCACTTCTTAACCTTGTTACCAATGTAATCTGGTTCTATAGCGACCCGCCTAGCAACTTCCGCCTTTGTATAGACAAGCTTTCTCTTTCTAGACCCGACCTTGGTAAGTTTAGCCATAGCAGGCTTGTTCTTGCTACCCTTAGGCCGCCCGCGTTTCTTCTTAGGTTGTTCTACCTTACCGGGCGAGAACCCAGCAGACTTGACGACAGCCTTGATAGCCTTCTTACTTCTTTTGTTCTTGCTACCCTTGGGGCGACCACGTTTCTTTGGTGCCTCTACCTTAACAGTCTTCTTTTTACTACCCTTAGGGCGACCACTTTTCTTTGGAGGACCCGGAGTAACCATGGGTTCCTCTTCCTCTTTCTCTTCCTCCTCCGGTAAATCAATTTCCCCTATATCATCCTCATCATCTTCCTCTTCATCTTCCTCTTCATCATCACCTTCCTCTTCCTCTTCCGGTAAATCAATTTCCCCTATGTCATCTTCATCATCATCGTCATCATCGTCATCATCACCTTCAACTTCCTCTTCAACTTCCTCTTCAACTTCCTCTTCAACTTCCTCTTCAACTTCCTCTTCAACTTCATCCTCAAAGTCCGACCCGTCTAGATCACCGATGCCATCAACATCATCTACATTCTTTTTCTTTCTAGGCATAATCATTTTCCCTCATTGAATGCACCGATGCTGATTAGCGGTGGGCATTCTACATTGTCAGTATAGCGCATTTCAAATGTCACGATCAAGGAGTATTCTTTGGAGCCGTCAACACTGGCTTACGCGCCTCAGGTAATGCAGCAAACCTAGCAAGCCTCCGCACCGCGCGGAACCACACCCAACGACGTGGTTGGCGCATACCGTTAGCTTTCAAGTGATTACGGAACTCCCGGTCTGCCACGGGCCGGTACACATCAACATCAGCGAGCTTCCACCTAAACAGCTTATACAACGCATCGTGAAGCAACGCCGCAGCCATAGAGTTCGGGGTGTCGATAGTAACACCCGATGGACCATCCCACGGAAAACCTGAGAGTATCGTTAGCTTCCCATGATGGTCAAGCATTATGTAGCGCGTGGCCACTGACGGAAGATTGTTGATCGGACGAACATCCGTTTGGAACACTGCCATTTCAGCGAGCACATACTTATACCCCGCTTTGTAGTGGATACTATCTTCGTGAATCATGATTCCTCCTGTACATCATCATCAACAGGAATATACTTCAACACATTCTCAAACCGAGTCATCACCCATGTGGCCTCCTCATACCGAAACACAAGATGAGGTAACGTAATAGGAGACCATCCTAACAAACGCTGAAATGCAGTACCCGTAGCCGCTGCGAATATCTCTGTCCCGTTTCCCCTCATGACTAGTAATGGTGAAGCCCCGTCACGACCGCGAGCACTGTCTCTCCATACTTGCGCCAACCAATCCCGTTCTTGTTTACGTGGTTCAAACATCACCCCCGGACGCCACGTGCGATTATGCTTCGCCTCTACTACAAAAGGAAACATCTCAAACAATGTATCACTGATGAACAAATCCCCCGGCTGGTCATTACGATACTGAGCGTGCCCGCCTGATAGCGGAGTACGGTAGCAATGATCCTTCCCTAGACCAGTAGCCTCTAGTATCATCTTGACAAGCAACCTCTCGAACGATGCACCCTTTGCTCTACTATTCATAATGTCAATTCCTCCACTACTAAATCACCAACATAGGCAGCTATAGAATGCTGACCCAATTCACTAGCTCTAAAGAAAAGCGGTGCGCCTGTAACCACAATGATACCCGGCACAAAATCCATGTTCGGAGCCTTACCAACCTCATGTACATTCTTGTCAATCACGATGGTCATAGATGCAATGTCCTCGGCTTGCTCGACAGAATAGTACTTCAGCTTAGCAGGAGTATGTGGCAGGCTAGGCGCAGCAACATCCTCCGCAGCAATTCGTATAAACGAAAACGTAGCAGACGGCAACCACTCACTAATAGACTTCTCCGTTATCGCCCAGTTCATACCAACAGAATCATAATCCGCTAGTATCAACTTAACAATATTGCTCCGGCTCTTGTGACTTGGCATGACGCCTCCGTGCCATAGCTTGATAATACCCCTTGCCGTATGTTGCCAAACAAGCCCGGCCACCTCGGCGAGCTTGCTCTACTCGCTTACGCTTCTCTATGTTCTCAATGGTTAAATCCCCGAGAGTCAAATGTTTTTCGTTTTTCTTTCTACCCATTACCTTCCCCTTGCCGTGGTACTAACGCCTTCATGTCCATGTCATACACGTAGCGCGAAGCGTCGGTACCATGGAGCGTATGCGTTTCATTCAACGCCTCATTGAAATCCGCTGTAGCCTGCTCCATTCGCTGTAATATATTTCTAGCGTTAGGCGTGCGGTCAAAGTGAGCCATGTACTCTGTGCGCGACGCAAGATATTGCGACTCTAAAAGTTTAGCTTGTAGATAGGTTGACCGCAATAGCAGTTCCTCTAGCTGATGTAATGTGACAGGCACAGGCTCAGCAACTTCAGCATTCTGAATTTCATCTATTGCTTTTTTCTTTTCCATTGCTTCAACCGCGTCTTTCACCTTGACTTCATCCGCGCTAAGATCCTTAGACGATTTCTCTAGCTGCTTCCCCGGCAGTGTTACCACTGTCTGCGGCACCGGCTGAGGGTCCATCCGGTCCATCACTACCTTGCTCTTCTTTTTCTTGTTCATTACCATCCTCCTTATCAGGGAAACCCATAGTCTGAACTATGTCATTGCCTTCATTATATATAACAACAGCATACTCCTTAGGATTTTGCTCCAGCAACCCTACCAAATTTTCAATTATCCCTTGGCGACTGTCGCGCACAAACAAATGAAAGATTTGACAAAGGTGATAGATTGACATATTCCTAGCGAGGTATGCATCTACATGTGCGCCTCGGCGTAGAGCCGAATTGAAATCATGGAAGATACAACTTGACTCACAAAACGGTAGAGCATGTTCAGCGCAAATTGTCTTCACTATCTTACCTATGCCCATGTCGCATCCTACGGAAACAAACACAGGAATAGGCCCCGGCTTTGGGATTTCATCTTCGATCAACTTCCTGATAATCTCTTCGTCGTTACTATCCTCTGTTCTCTTACGATCGCCAATTATACACATAAAAAACATAACTACCTCCTCTCTAACCTTTCATCCAACGGCCTACCCAACAAACCCATTCTTGGTTTCAAACAATGCGGGCTAAACCAAACTATTTCTTTCCACGCATTTTCTTTTCCTCTCGTTTGCACTTTCCCTCGGTGACTATAGCCTCCGTGTGCTTTCCACTTTAAATACGTCCAATCGTCAGGCATAGAAAGTTCACTCTCATACCCACATAATGCTATTCTCAACTTAGGATTGTCCCCATATTTGACAGCCCAATCACGCACCGCTAAGTATGTCTTAACATCATCAACAGAATATATATCAAGTTCACGCTCATCACCATATGGAGGATCAAGAAATATGGCAGTAGGACCTAATGTCACAATAGTTGGACCCAAAACACGTTTCCAATCACCACAACAAACACGTACTAAACTCAAACGTTTAGACAACTCCTGAAAATATTCCTTCAATCTTACTGTAGTTGCTAAGCTGGTACGATGCACACCCCTATTACCAGCGATACTTGGCAGCTTTGGCTTTCCTCTTGTATCACTACACCATCCAGCAGCTATCCACAAAGCAATACCCCAGACCCACCACCCCGCCATTTTCAGATTATAGTATTCTGGGTCCGTCATAATCTTTCTAGTAAGACTTTTCTTTCTCCTAAGCAACCATCTATGCCGCGAATGAAGCGCAGCTTCATTAGGCGGCCACTCACTCCACTTACATAAGCCGTCAGGGTCAGACTTCAACGCTCTCCAAAAGTTTTCGATCAAAGCATCCTTATCATTGATAGTCTCCAGACAATTACTATACAAATGATGTGATGGCCTGTTCAACAAAACCGCCAAGCTGCCCGCGAATGGTTCTACATAATGAGGTACATCCCCAAAGCGTTCCCACACAGCATCAGCAATACGATACTTGACACCAAACCATGGGAACGGAGCCTTCATATACACGATACCTTGTCCTGCTTTGTCACGACTAATGTACGAACCCCTTGTAATGCCGCCTCTATGTATTCATTGTGCGTCACTAACAAAACACTTCCGAAACGATCCTGATTCTCATGCAACGCCCTAGCAAAATCCGCAGCGTTCCCTCGGTCTAACCCCATGCCCGGTTCATCGAAGATCAATACGTTACACGGGTCGGCGGCTGAACGCAATGCAAAGCTTGTTACAATACTAGCAAGCCTCCGTTCCCCCTCTGATTGATCCTCTAAGTTCTCACCGCCCGACACGTTTGTAATCTCCGGTCGTACCCCATCATCCGTTTCCACAAACTGTACTTGTATCTGCCCTTCGGTGAACATGTTTGAATAGGATGCGGCGGCTCGATTCAATCGCGGGTAGAACAACCGACCAACAAAACCAGGCAACCCGTCACGATGGAATACAGTCGAACAATAGCGTAACAGCTTGTGCCTAGCATCATAGCTAGCCAACACTTTCGTACTTACCTTTTGTTCCTTGCGTAACTTCGTGATGTCCTTAGCATGTCCCGATAAGTTGTCACGTTTCCATTCAGCACGGCTCTTATTCTGTCGTGCTGTTGACAACTCTTGATCCGCGTGCTTGACTTTCTGCTGCCACTCCACACGACGTTTGGTACTCACATCTATCCGCTCTACAAACCCGGCACGTGTCAACTTAGCAGCAGTTATCTTTCTCTCAATATCCTGAACTTGATCGGTGCGCTCCGCTATCTTCTCCCTCACCTCGGCAAGATGATCATACACGGTATCAGTTGTGACCGACTGTTTACAGACAGGGCAAACCTTACCATCTAAATCCTCAATAGATTCTTTCAGGTCAACAATCTGTTGAGACAGCCCAGCACGGCGACCGATAGCAATGTTAGTACGCCCCGTCAAATCCTTCACTTCACTAGTATCAGTATCTATTTTCTCATCCAACTTTGTCAACGCCTTCTGAGCGGCGGTGCTGATCCTTATGAACTTCGCATTCACCAAATCAAATTCTTTCACCGCGCTATCAGCATCACCCGCGTCATCTGAGATAGTCTTTAGTTCCCGTTCAGCATTTTCTATACGGTCCTTTCGCACAAGCCAAACACGATAGACTTCCTCGTGCGCCTTAGTGACACGTTTGATATCTTCCTTCACTTTCTGCAAAGCAAGATCGAAGCGTTCCAGATTCATGAACCGCTCAAGCAATTTGTACCGCGTGGCGTCAGTCCCATATAGAAATTCGCTTATCGTCCCTTGATCAATGTACACAGCGTTCGCCAACGTTTGCATGGTAAGCCCGGTCAACTGTTCGATGTCAGCTTGTACCCCAGCCACACCCCTACCAACGCTTACATTTTTCCCGTCAATGAATAGCTGTAGTTTGCTCGGCCTACGAGAGCGCCGTACTACACACACACGCCCATGCTGTAGTTTCATTTGCACGGCAACCCACGCTCGACTAGTAGAACCTCGGCGAGTCCACCTATCCGCCTTCTGACGTTTGAACGTAGATCCAAACAAAGCCACTGCAATCATTTGTAATAGACAAGTCTTCCCCGCGCCGTTTGACTTCCCGTTCCAATCCTTGTTATCCCCACGCACAAGCGTTATGCCGTCAGTAAATTCCAACTCTAGTGATTCAAAAGAAAGAAAATTCTTAGCCTTCGCCTGAAGAAACTGAACACGCCCTCTGCTACGTGCCGACGTATTCTCCCCGAGGTATCCTTCGAGTACTTCCAATGCAAATTTCCTAGACGGTAGGTCATCATCTTTGGAATACGTTTGCTCTACATACTTGGCCAACGCATCGGCGTCACTAGCCTCATCTATTTCAGGAACAGGATTGTCAACAAACTTAGGAACGGTTTTGATATGCGCCCCGTCATAGTTCCTTTCAGCCAACTTTCTTTCCAAGTGTAACTTCGCATGTACATCATCCTTTGAACGATCACACGGAACGTAAATACGCACGTGCGCCCCGGTCCAATCCTCAAGTTGCCGGAAACCTTTCAGCGATGGGTCATGGTAGCCCGGTATCTTTGTCAACAGCCGCTTAGTAGTGCCGTCTGCTTTCAATAGCAAATGCCCCTTCCGACTATTGACATCGTTCCAATCCATTCCAAACGGCGCACCGACATAGACAAGCTTTCTTCCAACTGTCTGATATCGATGTAGGTGCCCACCAAAGCACGCCTTATAATCCTTTGCTCCAATCTCTTTGTAACTCAACCCAGAGGCGGCGCGGCTATGGTTCAACATGCTACCGCTCACCTCAGCATGAAACGCAAGATATGGTACCCCTGTTTTCTTCAATGAAACCGCCCACTCCTGTTGGCGCTCGACACTATAGCTCCACGGTAGAAAAGCCCAGTCTACTCCTGCTACTTCACACACCATGGGTTCAGTTATTACCGTCGCGCCAGCCAACTCTAACACATGCAGAAAATCTCCTGGTGCATCAGTGCTTCCGAACTTATCATGATTACCTAACAAAATATACATCGGGCAGCGTGCTGATATTTTTTTAACTGCCTCAATACAAAAGTCTAATACCCTAAGATCCAATGGAGAAAACTGTTCTTTCATATCTCCCAAATGAATGACAGATTCTATGTCATATTTCGTTATGAACCCTAGAATCTCTTGTAACATAGTATGACACTTGCCCAATGTTGAAAACTGAGCTTGCCAGTCTCCTGTCAGTAATATCATTAAGCCACCTTCCACGTTTTGTTTTTGATAATCAAGCCTACGGTTCTACGACTAACGTTAAACTGATTAGCAATACAACTATGTGTCAACCCTTCTATTCCCAACCTTCTTATTTTTCTCACTCTAATCCAGTCAAGTTTAGACATACCATTGTTGGTGCCACAATTGTTAGGTACCGCGTACAACCCCAAGCGCACAGCATGTTGTTTGTTCTGTTTACGTGTCACATACTCTAAGTTGTTCGCATAATTGTTCTTTGGATTTCCATCCTTGTGGTTGACTTCTTTTCCACATGGACAAGGGCCGATGAAAGCTACCGCTACAAGACGATGCACAAGCATCATCTTTCTAACACCATTATATCGTAAGTCAGCCTGCAACCTACCGTTTGTGTCTTCGTGAAGTTTTCTCATGCCAATACAAGCGCCACGACTAGTCACAACCCGTTGAACACGACCTTGATTGCTCACTTGATAATGTGGAAATCTAGAAATAGTTTTCCACTGTTCACTTGTCAGAATAATTGATTTCATCGAAACCTCTGCTCAACATACTCATTTCCACGCCGTAGCTTACTCCCCGCTTTGATCCGTTTCAGTGTAGCCAACAAACTAAGATAATGGTCAACCATCTTTAGGTGCCGCCTATGACAACCACGCTTCGGCTTTCCTCGAATGTAGTACTTGATACGAAAGCGGGTGAGGACTACCTCCATACGCCTCACCCGCCTTTCCGCTCGCTGTAATGCTGTCATGGATGTTGTAAAAGTGGCATACTACCAACAGGGCCACCCATTTCATTCAACGCCTCTTTCTTGCTCGATTCACGCAACACCCGATCATTAGCAACCGCAACAGAATTTTCCAAAGCAATAGGATCTAACCGTGATTCATCAAACCACTCCCCGTTGATAACCTTACCCTCAAACAATGCATCCACGGGATCAAGTTTGTACTGTACACACCCAGTTGCATAAATGATCTGAGCAGTTACCATACCCTTAAACCCCGAAATCTGATCTCTTGCAATACTTCCTAATTCAATTGACATTATGTTCTCCTTGTTGTCTAACCACCCCGATTCGCTTTAGCAAAACGAAGCGTACCTTTATAGAGCACGTTCAACACATCAGCCCTTAACATCGAGTCATCATACGTTCGCGCTGTATCCGCAAACTCATCAAGAGTCCGAGATATTGCAATACCCTTACTTGTCGCGCCAGCTTTGAGTAGCATCGTACAAAGGTAGCCCCCAGCAATAGCACGTAGAGCGCGCGCCGTCTCCGCTGTCATCTTTCCATCACCTAACTCTTCCACTACATCTTTCCATTTACCCCGTGTCATAGTTTGCACTAAACGGAACACATCTCCCGGCAAACCATCCGCTAGAAATGCAGTCTCAATATCTCCATCCGCTGCAAACTTTTCTAAGGCGTGCAAAATCAAACCAGGCGTTTTCAAAATATGAGATTTCTTGAGAGCTTCAAAGAAATCCCCGAGTCGTCTGATACCCGCCGGTTTACCAACACGTGACAACAATACCCTGATCCCCTTAGTATCTAGCTCTGATACTTCATACCGCGCACACCTACGCCTTAATGTCAAGTTCAGCTTACCAGGTTCCGTTGTACAGAAAATCCATACAGCCCGGTTAGTTGCATCCTCTGTTGGTTTCAAGAGTAGTTGCTGAGCTTGCGTTGTAATGCGATGAGCTTCATCCCAAATGAAAATTTTGTGACGACTGCCAACGTGCGGCGCATACTGACTAAGTTCAATGATCCCTGCTACGTCATCAACCTTGTTATGCTGAGCCGCGTTGATCTCATGAATGTCGTACAAGTCAAAAGGTGCTTGTGGATTTCCAAAGTTAGTATAGTTGCTTTGCTGTAATGATACAGCCAAAATCCGCGCTAACGTGGTCTTACCGCCGCCGGACGGCCCGGAGAACAACCAAGCCTTTGGCATACGTTTCTTTTCAACACGTGACCGAATCGATTTCAATACAACATCTTGCCCTATTACTTGATCAAATCTGCTAGGCCGTGATGATACCGCCAGCACCGTCGTAAACTTTTCTTTCTCCATGTTATTTTCTACCTAGTTTCTTTCTATGATCCAGACTGAGCACCTGAAGTTCAACGATACTCACCTTCGGTATCTCACACCCATGGCGAGCTTCCCCGAACTCGCCTGCATCACTTGATAGATAAACAAAGTAATCATCCTCTTTCACTAAATGACCCAATGAAGAAAGCAAGCAACCGCCATAACCATTGTTGTCACGACCGGGTACGTACGGGTCAGCGTCAACAGTCATAGCATCAAGCCAAATCACCCGTAGGAGAGCGGGAGTATTCTTTTCCAAACCAGCGAGCCGGTCTTTACTTACTTTCATAACAACCCCCTCATTGCTGTTGCTGTTGCTGTTGTAGTAGTGACTCCCTCGCCTGTGGTATCAACCTACTTGGCAACGTTCTAGCGTCTAGAGTAACCCTAGCAGTAAAATCGATCAACTCATTTGCCACAGCATACAGCTTGTCAGGTTCCACTTTCCTGAGCATAGCTTTAATCTCTGCCTGCGCTTCCTCTTCAGACATGCGCCGCGTAGTGATACGAGCCAAAATAGAAAACATTTGTTTCTTCTCAACTGTTCCGATGCGATCTATCTTAGGCCGCAACTTCCGATCAACCTTGACAGTCGATACCGCCTTTCTTAATGGTTGCCCTGTCTCTCGACTCATACCCGGTTTTGTAGTGGGCGGCTGCCTATCACCTTTCTTTCTGCTAACTTTCTTTTTTCTAGTTTTTACCACAGTGTAACCCTCCTTAAACTTCACGTTTGATTTTGCTGGGATCAATGTACTGACTCGGTTTCTTGGACATACTGAAATAGATTTTGAACCCGCACTTGTGCCCCTCAGTACTCTCTTGCCCAGCTTTGTTCTTGACGTTTGTGATGATACCCTTGGCACCGATTGTCTTTCTATTTTGATCTATTACCTTACCGCCTTTCACCCTTGCCATACGCACACGAACAGTAGAGTAAAACAATAGGCTCTTACCTCCCGGCGTATACCGAGGGTCACCAAACGTAAACCCCGGCTTCTCTCGCAATTGATTGATGCAAATCATCATCACATTATAGTTCTTTACAATCGGAGTCCATCGACGAAACAAGACACTGAGAAAACGTGATAGTGCTGTCATCTCTCGCATCGTTTGTTTGTGAACATGCTTTGCCGCTTCATCCGGCGCGATCAAACTAGCGATAGAATCAACGATCAGTACTTGCGGACGTTCATAATCCTCTTCATAGATCGCCGTAGAAAGCTCTTCAATTTCCTCAAACAATTCACCGCTGTCTAGTAGTCGTCGCCGCGTACCTCCTTTGTCCTCTTCCTCTACCATGTAGGGCTGGACTAGATTGAAACCTTCATGTATGTTCAACCCGCGAGCGGTAGCCCATACAGGATCAAATGTTGACTCCGCGTCATACAACGTTACAACAGCACCATTCTTTTTCTGAGCCATGCCCGCAATCTCTAAAGCTAGCGCCGTCTTACCGTGGCCTTCCTCTCCACTAATTTCTGAGACACGCCCAAACGGGATGCCATACTTCTCTGAACCCATCACGGCATTCAAATATGGGAACCCAGTA
>Ga0114923_10001759_pt1 | contig 14854 bp, 29 predicted proteins | sample SumtaG_FD_89578 | JGI IMG/M metagenome (GOLD analysis project Ga0114923, IMG submission 89578) | Deep subsurface microbial communities from Indian Ocean to uncover new lineages of life (NeLLi) - Sumatra_00157 metaG | ecosystem: Environmental > Aquatic > Marine > Oceanic > Sediment | place: near...
ATCTCCATGGCGCTAATCTCCGTAACGCTGATCTCCATGGCGCTAATCTCCATGGCGCTAATCTCCGTAACGCTGATCTCCATGGCGCTAATCTCCATGGCGCTAATCTCCGTAACGCTGATCTCCATGGCGCTAATCTCCATGGCGCTGATCTCCGTAACGCTGATCTCCGTAACGCTGATCTCCGTAACGCTGATCTCCATGGCGCTAATCTCCATTTTTCGTCGGGCACACCATTACATTGTGGTGGTTTAAAAATTAAAAAAGATAGAAAACAAATAATCCAAGACATATATCATACAGCCTCAAATATGAAACACTTTCTATCAGAAAACAAAGATAAAGATTTACAAAAAATATTCGAAATAGCTAAAAAATTACAAAGTGAATTTCACAGATTTAATGAAGTCGGAGCTTTATAAAAATGAATAAATTTAAAAAAATACGATTATCAAAAGATCATATTATAGACCCTAAAAAAAAGAAGCAAAAACCATTATCACAGAAAAATTTCGCAGATTTACTTGGGACAACTGAAACATCTATCAATCGCTACGAAAATAACAAACGTAAACCAAGTAAATCGCTTATATTGTTAATGACATTTTCTACTGAAGCTTTGAAATTTGCAGAAAAAAAAGCTAAAAGGATGGGGTTATTATGAAAAAAATTATTTTAATTACAATTTTATTTTTATCTCTAATCGTCTCTGGATGTTCAAATCAAAGTTCAAATAAAGCGGTTCTTCCTGTTGGCGCAATAAATATCCAGGATGTCGGCAATGGATGGAGTGAATTCACTTATAAACACCAACGGATATTATTTCATAAAAGCTATAAGGGTTATAAAGGTTATCAATCGATGGTTGTTATAGGTGGTGAATAATGTCAGATAAAATGGAAGAAAAAGTAATAAACGATGAAGTCGAAAGAGGTATTAATTCTGCTATTAAATTCAGAGGAGATAATAAGATCCTTTCTAATATTGAAAGTTTAGGTAAAGCTATTGAGGACTTAGAATTTCATTGCCTATGCTTTAATCATATATTTTCTAAAAATGGCGATCTTGTGGTTTATTTACCGCTTGGTTATTGTATTGACTCTTTTACGATAGAAAGGAAAACGAAGGTAGAATGTTGCATTGTAGCACTTGAGAAGCTTGAAGAATTATGGATAGAATCAATGCTTTAATAATTAATTAATTTTTAAAACTTCTAAACCAGGGAGAAAAAATCATGATAAACAAATCAACACTTCTAAAAGAATTACAAGAATTAAAAGAAAACTGGCTAAAGATGGGTAAAAATTACAGCGATCATAAAGAAAATTATTCCGCAGATGCCTATAAGGATTGCTCAAACGATATAGAACAATTCATGGATAAAATCACAAAAACATTTGCAATTGATGAAGTTGATGATGATTTTATTATGTTTGATATTGAGGTTACACCTGCTATCTCTTCCGAACTTGATTCTCAACAAAAAACACCCATACAGATTAAATTTGAGTGTAATATTGAAAATCCAAATGATTGTGATTTTCAATACATCGATCCTGCTGGTAAATTCGGTACGTGTAAGCATAACAGTTTATATGGGTGTGAGCATCGCATGACTCAGAAAGCCGCCTTAATTAATGAGTTTAGGAGGTTTGAAAAATAAATTGTTTTTAACTATATTTAATATTTTAAAAAATAAGGAGTGTTATTGTGGATATTTATAAAATAAGTGCTATCTCATTAGTTGTATTTCTTGTTATTTTTTCTATTCTTCTTTTTAGATATTTAGACTATAAAACAGATACATGGGGTCCATTGAAAAAATTAAAAACTTTTCTGGGAAATATTATTAAAAAAATTGATATTTTCGATATTTTCGGGTTGAGGATGATTGATAAATTAAGTGATGAAATTTGTGAAATTATCGAGGATTATGAAGAAGGTAAAAAACAAATTATTGATGTTTATGATAGGGTTGTTGATAACCAACTCAAAGGGCTCGATTTAAAAGATAGTGAACTTGCGAATCGTAGGAAACTAATTAATCATCTCGAAGAAACCCGCATTAAACAAAAAAATTTAATCGCTCAATTAAAAAGAGAATTAGACGAAGAATCTCAAAAAAATATACTTATTGAGATCGAGAAGAATCAAGGGTTGTCTGTTATTGAATCTTTTGGTAGAGATTTAAGAACTCATGAAATTATTATTAAGAATCTCAAAGAAAAAGTTAAAACCCTTGAAAAAAGAGTTGTTCAGGATAGCACAAGAATAAAAGACCTTCAAAGCAATGTTAAAAATAAAAAATTGTCAATTGAAAATCTTGAGAAAGATATTGATACTTTTATAAATCAAAGAGAACAATGTCGAATTTCAGCTTTAAAAGAAATTGAAAGATTTCACTATTTATCTATCAATATAATTAGTGAAATAAAATCTCTTATTAAAATTCATGAAAAACAAAACGAATTAATTTTAGGAGAATAAAAAAAATGAAATTAAACCCGGAGCTAAAAGAAAAACTTCGTAGAGCTATAAGGGCCCGTTTATTAACTTCTATAGAGTGGGCGAAAGAAATACACGATCCCGATAGTATTAATATTATTCCATTAGCTAAAAAAATTACAGAGACTAAGCGGAAACTTAATGATGTTATGAGGGAACTGTAAAATGAAAAAATCATATTTAAGACTTAGCGAAGCTATAAAAAATAAAGGCTCATTATTAACAAAAGATGAAGCCTTTGATTTTTATACTGACAATATAATGAAACGTCAGGCTCAGTGCGTTTTAACTATAAACGGATTTAGACCACTTGATTATAAAATGTACCAACTAAAACAAAAAGCTGCTATGTGGTATCGATATGCGTTAGGCTCCTTACTTTTAACAGGAAGTCTTAATTTTTTAAGAGAATAGATAGAGAGGGGAAGAGTTATAATGCCTAAATCTGAAACTAAAAAACCTGAAAAAATAACTCCTGAAAATATGGTATCAGCCCATAACGAATTAATATCCAACCAGAATAAAAACCAACAACCAGAAGATAATAATCTAAAATACTCACAAAAACAAATTGATGCTTTCCTCTCAGAAGGTGAATGTGGAGATGCAGAACTATATATAGACCTCTTCCGCAATAAATTTTGTTATGACCACATATCAAAGGATTGGTATTACTGGAATACTAATTTCTGGCGTATGGATATTATAGGTGAAAAATTTGCTGCAATCCGTGAATTAAGAAAAATATACTCAACAGCAAGATTTCAAGCTTCATTCGCAGAGGCTTCAGCTTTAAAGGGTAAAAAACAAAAAGATCAGGATGAAGCGTTAAAACAAAAGACAAGAATTAAATTATTGTCAGATCGAATAAATAAACTCGGGGAATCCCCATATTTTAAACGGGTAATTGAGACAGCTTCAAATGGGGTAGGCTCTCTCGGTATACCTGGTGATAATTGGGATCTAAAAAATAAAATCCTTATAGTTAAAAATGGTTGTATTGATTTAACAACCGGGAAAGCGACAGATGGAAATCCTACCGATTATATGAGAACACATTGCCCTGTTACATTAAATAAAACAGCTAATTTAAAAAATATTAAAATATGGACTGATTTTCTTCTCTCATCTCAAGATGGTGATGAAGAGGTTGTGATATTTATTCAAAAATTAATAGGTTATTCGATTTTAGGAACTTGTGAGCGTCATATATTCCCAATCTTTTACGGTATTCACGGTAGGAATGGAAAATCAACTATTTTTGAAATTCTTAAGGAAGCATTAGGAACACAGATGTATAAGCTCCCAAACGACTTTCTTATTAAAAAGAAAACTCAGAAAGCAGATGGTTCAGCGGACTCTGTTTCAACCGGATTACAGGGTAAGAAAATTGTTTGGTGCTCAGAGATTGATAAGGGTGATCAAATCGATTTGCCAAAGGTTAAGGGTTTTACTGGTGGTGATACAATATCAGCCAGGGGTAATTGGGCGAAACATAATATACATTTCGTACCGACTTTTATAATGTATATGATTACAAATAGACTTGCCCATGTTGATTCTTCTGATGAGGCTTTTTGGCAACGATGTATGGTTATTCCATTTAACTTATCATTTGTTTCAAACCCTAAAAAAAACCATGAAAGAAAAATTGATATCCATATGAAAGATAAACTACAAAAAATACTTCCGGATATTATTAGGTGGTGTGTACAGGGTAGTTTATTGTATCAGGCTGAAGGTTTATATCCATTACCTGAAGCGGTTGTTGTGGCCACTAAGCAATATAGGGAGGGGCAAGATAGAATAAGGGAATTTATTAAGAGCCACTACGATACTTGTGCGGAGAATACAGGGTTTGCCCTAAGGCCTGAGATGTATGTTTTATATACTAAATGGGCGAAAGAGTCTGGTTATAATAAAAAAGGTAAAGGGGCTTTTTTTGAAGATATAACCAGGAGATTTGGAGAGCCTGTTAAAGAATCTATTGGCTACGGATTTCGAAGTTTATATAAAAAATCACTGGATGATATTCAATAGTTTTTTTAATAAGGGAATTTTAAGATGAAAATATTAGTTGCATGTGAAGAGTCGCAAGAAGTTTGTAAGGCTTTTCGGTCTAAAGGACATGAGGCTTATTCATGTGATGTCGAACCTTGTAGTGGTGGAAAACCTAAATGGCATTTACAACAAGATATTATACCGTTGATAAAAAGTAAGTTTTATTGGGATATGATGATAGCCTTCCCGCCTTGTACATATTTAACTGTGACAGCGAATAGATCTTTTTTATCAAATCCCGAAAGATGGCAACAAAGACTTGATGCAGTCAAATTTGTATGGGAATTAATGAGGGCTAATATTGAAAAAATTTGTATAGAAAATCCAAAAGGTGTTTTATCTTCTCATATAAGAAAACCAGACCAATATATTCAACCATACGAACACGGGCATGTGGATTCAAAAGCGACAGGTTTGTGGTTAAAAAATTTACCTCTTATAAAACCTACAAATATAGTTAAACCTGAATGGATAATTTGTAAAAAATCTGGTAAAAGATATTCAAAAACACATTATAAAAACCCATCAACAAATAATAGAAAAAATCAAATTTTAAGGTCAAAAACTTATCCGGGAATAGCAAAAGTAATGGCTGAACAGTGGGGTTAAAAAAAATGTCGATAATGGAACAAAAAATGCAAGACCAAATCGAAGGTGGTATTCATGAAATGGAATATTTTTCTGCGATTATGGATAAATTATCTAAATTTTGTGAAAAAGAGAGCATAGATATCAACGATATTTCTAAAGCTTTAAAGCTTTTTCTCAAGAATTCTCAAGAAAATAGCCAAAAAGAATATAATATACCTATAACTAACGATATGTTTATAGATTAATAAACCAATAAAAACAATAGGTTGACACTTTTGAAATTTAAAATATCCAATAAATTCAACAACTTAATTTTTTTTGACATAACTTTTAAAAAAGTGTCACTGGTTTTGACCAGACCTATAACCACTAATACCAATACTATATATTATTATTATTACAAAATGACATAATAATATAGTATATATAATATATACACAGTATATAATAAGCCTCTATAGAGAGATAAGAGGAAACTAAATATAAGAGTTGAAAAATAAAGTGTCATTCTGTCAGGATCTTTTATAACTAATTAAAAGTATTAAATATAATTAAATGCAGAATTGAAATTTGAAAATGACAGTTTTGTCAGAGCGTTGATATCAGGGGTTCTTGAAATGACAGTTTTAAAATGGGAAATTAAAAATGTTAGAATTATTAAAGCAAGACGGATTTATTTTTGAAAAAGTTTCTTCCGGTAAGGGTGGAGTCTACAAGGGCCCATGCCCTATGTGTGGTGGTGATGATAGATTTACAGTCACACCAAACGACTCTTACGGTGGTTCATATATCTGTAATCAATGCGACTTCGCAGGGGATAAGATAAAATACTTAAGAGATTTCAGAGGAATGAGCTACTTCGAGGCTTGTGCTGAGTTAAATATCAAACCAAAATTAACATACCAAACCTCAAGAGACTTATTAGATAAACAAAATAAACCCCACGAACCAAAAGAAATTCCTAATCCCCCACCAACTTGGCAGAAAAAATCAACGGACTTAACATTCGCTTTTTACAAAAATCTATTATCAGCACCAGGTAAACAATACCGTGATTTTCTCACAAAAGAAAAATCCCTCACAATCCAAACAATTCAAAAAGCAAGATTAGGATTCAATCCTTCAGGTATGAAATTTATTAAACAAATATTTGGATTGCCAGAAATTCCAGATGATAAAAACACGGTATGGATAGCACTAGGAATCGTAATTCCGTATTTCCTTAATGAGCAATTAATTAGAAATCGGGTGAGACAGGAAAATCCATCACCGGGATTTGGCAGATATTTAATGCAAACAGGTTCTTCTTCAACGTTTTTCATTTATCCAAATTGGGAACCGTTGGGATTAAAACCTGTAGTGATAGTTGAAGCTGAACTTGATGGTTGGCTTTTATGGCAAGAATGTTCTGATTTAATTAATGTAATTGCTTCAGGGTCATCAAATAATTATCCGTGTATTATTTCAGATGGGAGAATAAAAGATTGTTCTCAGGTTTATGTGTGGGGTGATAATGACGAAGCGGGCTCGAAAATGAATTCGTGGTACGAAAAACAGTATTCAGCCATACCTATACATACCTCAATAGGAGAAGATGTGTCACACGCGAGCTCACGAGGTTTAAATATCAGAGAATTTATTATTCAACAATTAAATCCTGACGACACTCCTTTTGAGAATTCTCAAGAAAATACTACACAAATTGATGATATAATTATTCCTGAGAAAATTCGTGAGAATAAAATAAAACCCCACGAACCAACACAGAAACCTGTCGTGGAAATTATTAATAATTGTCTTGAGAAAATAAAAGAGCCAATCGAGAAAGTTTCTCTTGATGAGTTGCCCTTAAAAATTCCTGAGAATTCTATTAAAAATCCTATTGAGAAAATTCGTGAGAAAAAAATGCAAGATCGAGATTGTTATAACACAGGATTTTGTGGAAGACTTCAAGATGGAAATTGTTTATTATCTAAAACGTCAATTCATGATATGGAAATTTGTGCCAATTCTCCCCCAAGATGGAAACGATGGGTTGATTCGACAAGGACTATTGAGCAAATAATAATAGAGCCGAGATTAAATAATAAAAAATATTAATAAAAATAATAAAAGGCGTTGACATTAATTAATAAGTGTATATACTATAGGTAAGTAAGTTTTTTTTATTATAGTTTTAATTATAGATCAAGTTATTAAACAATAAATAAACCGGGAGGATATCATGATTGTACTTTATTAAAGTTAGGTCGTTACCACTAACTGAACGTTCTATTTTTTTCAAGGCTTTAGTGGTAACAGCAAGATTTTAATTTTAAAGGATTTATTTTAAATATGGAAAAGAAACAAAAAAAATCAGGTCGTCCCAAAACAGGAAGAAAAAGAAAACATCTCCTCAATGGTGCGAGATTTACTCAACCAGAAAAGGATAAAATCATATTAAATTCAAAAAATTCTGGTTTAACACAATCTGACTTTATCCTTATTGCTACTGATTTTTATGCAGAATGTGAGAGGGTGAGAATATTAAAAATTAATAAAGGAAAAATAAAATTATGATTTTAGGTAATGAAGAAATTAAAAAAATGTGTTTAGAAAATAATATGATTGAGCCGTTTTACCCTAAACACATCCAATCAAATTCTATTGATATTCATTTAGGTAGTGGTTTCTTAATCCAACAAAGAATTAATAAACCAATAAATTTTGATCAAAAAATTGAATACACAGAAATACCAGAAGATGAATACATATTATATTCTGGTTGCTTTTGTCTCAGCACTACATTTGAAAAAGTTAATATACCTCTTGGTGTGTGTTGTAGTGTTACTGGTAGGTCTTCTATTGGAAGAATGGGTCTTTCTGTGCATATTACTGCTGGTCATATTGATTCTGGATTTTCAGGTAATATAACACTTGAGATGTATAACCATTCTCCTAATGCAATTAAATTAAAAGCTGGTGTTAAAATAGGTCAACTTCTTTTTTATAAATCAGTTGGAAATACAATTAATTACAAAGGTAAATATCAAGGACAAATAGGAACAGTTGGTTCTAAAAGTTTTCTTGATTATTAATTAATATTTTTTTTAAAAGTACTATAAACTAATAAACACGGAGAAAAAACCATGAAAAACTTAAAAAACGCAATATCAACAACAATCTTAATCATCGCATTAACCCTTTCACTTTCCATCACATTATTTTCTTGTGGTAGTAATTCCGGGAATTCAAATAATCCAAATGAATACAAAATAGGATCAGAAAGACACCTTGAGGTTATTTTTTATTCTCTTTACGATAATTTCAATTACCGAAAATTAGAAGATACAGATAACTTCCTCATTATGCCAGATGATAATTTAACGGGTGATGACTCAGACTTCGTAGCTACTTTAAAATATAAATTAATAGAAGCTGGTTTTCTTGAAGAAGCTGTTAATCTCATTTATGTTAATATCGGTATTAAACAAAATGCTGTGATGGTGGTAACAACGTCAGGTTTTCTTTATCATTGTTATTTTTTAGGTATTTCTAAGATTGTATTTTAAGAACGTTAATGTAATAGTTGTTGATAGGGAATAAAAAAAATGGGAATTAATAAAAACCAATTAGAGCAATTAATAATAAACACATTAATGGAAATCAAACTATGTTCTCCTTCAGCAGTTAATTTATTATTAGGGACTGCAGCACAGGAGTCTCATATGGGGAAATATATCAAACAACTTCAAGGTCCAGCAGTTGGCATTTTCCAAATGGAACCAGCTACCCACGATGACATATGGGATAATTATCTAAAATATATCAGCAGAAGCACAATAAATAATATTTACAATTCAGCTAAAACGGATTTTTCAGATAGCGATATGCTTGAATATAATTTAAAATATGCAATTATCATGTGCCGCCTTCACTATCGCAGAGTAAAAGAACGACTACCAAAGTATGATGATTTAAATGCTTTAGCTCAATACTGGAAAAAATATTATAATACTTGGATGGGTAAAGGAACCACTGAGCAATTTATAAATAATTTTGAAAGGTTTGTATTATAAATAATTATAGTATATAATCACAACCAGTAAAAATATAAAAACTAAAAAAGCGAGGGCTTATTATGTTTTTAAAAAAATTACAAGAAATAGAAAAAAGAAGTCCACTAAGGCAAAACCCCTTTTTAATATCTTCAGGGGTTGTAACAGAATCAACAGAAAGATGGCTAAGAAGATTTAAATGGATTAGGATTAAATTTCCATACTTTCTTCATGGTGAAATATTATGACTAATCCTAAAAAACCCAACAAAATAACCATAAAAGTTTATGAAATATTCGAATATACAACGACCATTGATCTATCTAAAATTAAAGTAAATCCGAATGAAAAAAGCTCTAAAGAATGTTCTAAGGAATTAGAGTTTAAAAAATCTGAAACAGCAGAGATCAAAGGTCAGGCATTATTAAACATCGGAAGGGGAGAATACACTAATAAAGCTCTTATTCAAACTCATATTTTCAAAGATAATGAAAAACCATTACAGATAATTATAAATGAGAAAACTTGAATTCATATTAGAAATAATCTCAATAATAATATTTATAATATTTGAATTTTATAAATTGCAAAAAAAATATAATAAAGATAAATTAGCAAGAGCAGGATTAGCCAGAAATAATATTAAATTTTAATAATAAATAATAACAAACAAATAATAAATAATAGTTTTCCATATATGTCAGCAATGGGTTGACATTTTATTAACACGTAGAAAAATAAGGAGAAAAAAGTGGCAAGAAAAATTTTACTATGTTTTATAATGACATTGGCAATGGTATTGATCATTACCCCTTCGAGTTATGCAAGGGATGGTACATTTCCTCTTGGCGTTCGAGTGATCGGGGATGGGGTTATGCTGGAAGGTGAACAAATTTGGGTTGGAATTAGTACTGATGATTTCGGCGTGGATTATATCCGATACGGAATCTATAATCCTGGTTGGCAGCTTTCAAAACTGAAAATAATGAAAAATACTTATAATAATGCTAATGGTGGTGGATGCCACACAAAAATGAATTTACCGGAGCCTCGGCAGAGATCGCCTTCTAATGAAGACAAAGTGGTATAATTGGAAATAAAATAAAAAAACTAAGTATAAATATTAAACGCTACAGGCTACACTTTCTTTCCTGTAGCGTTTTTTAAAAAAGGGAAAGACGAACCATGAAAAACTTAAAAAGTAAAAACTTTAAAATCGGACCATTAGCAATATTTATTTTAGCAAGTGTTATCAGTTTATTATTAATGACTTTTGCTCTTAATAAAACTTATAAAAATTCAAAAACAGTTACCGAGATAAAAGGAGCAACACCAATTTTAGAAAGAGGGCAAATATGGGAATATAAATATCTTCGTTGTAATGGTAAAGATCCTTTTATAGATGAGGAAAAGGAAGGTTGCTATGTAAGATACTTAGTGTTGGACATTCAGGGAGATTATATCCAATTTATTAATACTAAATATATGGGTTCCAAGAAATATCCTATTTCAGATAAAGAATGGTTAGAAAAGTTTTATAACTCTTCAACTAAAGAATTATTTCTTTTTGGGTCTAAACTTATAGAAAATTAACAAATCATTGACCAAAACCCAAAATTAGAATAGTATAGAATTGTTATAGAACTTTTTTATCGGAATGTAATTCAATTTGGTTGAAGGCTTCGTTTGGGGCGAAGAGGTTGTAGGTTCAAATCCTACCATTCCGACCATTTCAATTCAACAGGGGGAATCATGGACAATCCAAACTCATTCTTAGAAATTATCAAATTAATAATTGCAAACGGTGATTCAATCGTTTTTGCAATCGGTACACTATTAAGTGCTATCGTTGGAGTATTAACACTTATCAATCAAATCATGCCAAGCGTTATAACCAACTCAAAATTAGCGAAAATTGAAGCCATAACATCCAGATTTTCAATCGGATCTAAAAAAGCTGAAATTATTAAACCAGCAGAATCTAAAAAAGGTAACAGCTAATGACGAATTCCCAAACTGAACGAGAGCAGAGAGCCAAAGAAGAAGGGGTTAAAGAGGGAAAAATTATTCAAGCTGTTGCAGATTTGAAAGAAACTGTTAATTTAGGTTTTCAAAATGTTAAAGAAGAATTCAACAAAGGCAGTTTGCGCTTTAACAATCTACCATGTAAGGAGAATTCAAAAGCTATTGAAGCGATGAATTTCTTCATCGAAAAAGAGAATAAGAAAAAAGAAAAATGGAATAAGCGTAAAAAAATGTTAATAACTATGCTTATTAAAAAAATATTGCCAAGTATGGGTGTATCAGCATTATTAGCAGCATCAGCAGCAATAGCATATTTTCAGGGGTAAGAAAGCAAAAAAAATAACTTAACGCAAGACGAACCAGGGAGAAAAAAACATGAAAAAATTAACAACTATCAAGTCGGCTATCTTAATTTCAATAATATTAATATTTACATTAGTTTCCTGTGGGAGTGATGGCAGTAAAAAACAAAAAATAATAACTATCGATAGCATAGGGACAGTAATACAAAATTGCTATGGTTATTATTCTGATGGAACTATAGCTCCAATAGAAGATATTATTTTCGAAGATAGAAACGGAATACCTGTCTTCCTTAATCCTAACAGCATGTTCTTCTTCCAAAAAAATGATATTGTAATAATCGAAGATATAGAAGGATTATACATAAAAGTTAGGAAGGTCGATGAAGCTCAAGGATATTGGATTGTGAGGTTTTTCTTTGAATTGGATTAAGAAATATTGTAATGAAATAATTAAATAATATAAGACGAACCAGGGGGAATTAAAACAATGACTGATGAAAACAAAGAAGAAAATCACGAATTAACAAATGTAGATCTCGAAATCTACAAAAAAGAATTCATGAAATGGGTTGATATCTTCGGGTTAAAAGGATGGAAGTTATATTTTTACCTCAGAGAGTCTGATATAGCCTTTGGAAGTTGTTCAGCCACTCTTATTGGCAGATGTGCGACGATCACCCTATCTAAATTTATGGATAAAGAAGACTATTCTATAAAAAAAGTCAAGGATATAGCGTTTCATGAATGTTGTGAATTGTTTATGGCACGAATTACCTGTTTAGCAGAATGTCGCCATACGACAAAAGATGAAATCCCCGAAGAAATACATAATATTATCAGGACTATGGAATATATCAAAGAAAATTATATTGAAGTTCTTAAAAAAATGGGTGGAAGTGAGAATAAATCCAAACCAATTAAAAAAGTTCCTCTTGATGAGCCAGTTGATGAGAATAGGACTATAAAAACTTGTGGTAACTGTGAAACAAATAAAAATGGTGATGCTAAGAATTGTAGAAATAGTGATCGTTATCAATTCTGCAAAAATTGGAAAATGATTGAAAAATCTTGTAAGAATTGTGGACGATTACCACATAAAGCTCATAGATTTTGTGAATTAATCCAATCTTCATGTACAAGTTCTTCAGATTGGATACCAATATCTCAAGTTTCTAAGGTATCTGAAAAAGCTAAAGAAAAATTTGAAGATCGCGATAGTTGTGAAGGTTGTACACATGATAATGATTGTAGAATCCCATGTACTGATTATCAGCATTATACAACAATAGCAGGTGAGGCGGGGATAGTGACAGAAGAGGCATATAATAATCTTGTCCCTCGTGACTGTAATAATTGTGGACATACCAAACGTGAGGATTTTTGCGGTATTGACTGTGCTAATTTCTCAGCATGGATACCACCAGTTATCAATATAGATAAGAAAATTCAAGAATCAACAAAATGCCCTGATTGTTTCAATCATAACCCTACTGGCTTTTGTCTGATAGATTGTAATAATTATAGTGGTTTTATTCAGAGAGAGTGTGAGAATTGTGAGAGAGGTTTTTTTGAACCTTCTCAGTGTGATGGTTGTTTAGACCTTTCTGATTGGGAGCCTGAGATTGACTAAAAGTAATGCAGGCAGAAAGACCATTATGACACCCGCAGCTATCCAGAAATTGGAAGAAGCTTTTAAAATGGATTGTACAGATGGAGAAGCCTGTTTAAACGCTGATATCAGTACCTCTACATTATATAATTACCAGAATGAGAATCCTAAATTTGTGGATAGAAAGAGGCTTCTCAAGAATACGCCTGTGTTTAGGGCAAGAAAGACTGTTGTCAGAGGTCTTGAGCAAAATGAATCACTTGCCTTAAAATACCTCGAACGCAAAGTCAAAAAAGAATTCTCACCAAAATCAGAAATAGCCGTAACAGGTTTAAATTTAAATGAATTATTTATGGGTATGGAGCCTGAATTGGTTGAGACTGTTAAGAATATGTTAAAAGCAAAAATGGAAGGGGGGACTGGTAATGAGTAACGCAAGTTTAAAAGAAATACAAAAAGCCAAAAAGAAAGTCTCAAATATTAAGAAATTATTGTTTGTCGTGTTACTTCTGCTGTGGCTAAGGGATTCAAAGATAAGATTATATTTAAAAAATAAGGACTAAAATAAATGAAAAAAATTAGCTTAATATTATTTATTGTTATTTTAATGTCTGTATTTAGTAGCCCTGTATATGCAATTTTACATTTTGATGTGAGTTGTAAGGACAATGTACATCCCGCTAATAAAAAAACTATTAAGTATTGGGGTAAGATTGGTGATATTTGTAAGGTATATGGTCATATGTGGAATGATACGAGTAATAAATATTATTTCTCTACATACACTGTAAATGTTAATTATTGGGATACTTATTTTCCACCAACGACAAGGCATTGTCCTATTTGTGATAAAAAACAGGTAGAGAGAGTTGGTGAAACTGTTTGGGTTGACATAAAGGAAGACGAATGAAAATAACAGAAGAAGAATACAACAGTTTAGTCAAATTAACAGACTTTTTGGTTGACATGTTGCCACCTGACGGGGGGTTTCAGCCACCATCGGTTGATGTTTTAATGAAATTAATTAGTGCTTGGGAAGATGAGAATATTTCTGAGCCTGAGAAAGTTATTCTTGATGAGCCTATTATAATTAAAAGAAGAATATTTAAAATTGGTGATAAATCTAAGGCTATTTGCCATAAATGTGTAAAAACAGTAATAACCACTATAAAAGAATCAACGGATAAGGATTGGGCTATCGCTGGTTATTGTGATGAATGTAATACTTTAGTGTCCATTCCACATCAACCTATTAAAAATAAAGACATTATACCTCATAATTTTGAGCCATGCGATCATCCAGGTTGTGCAGCTCACGTAACTCATCCGTGTGAAAAATGTGGTTATCAAAGTGGGGAAAATGATTAATATGGAAGATTTTTGTTATGTAGGTGAATGTTGTATTTGTAGCGATGCTTGTGATGTAGATAGATCAGGTGTTTGTGATGAATGTGGCCGAGTTTTCTGTTGGGGAGATTGTGGGACTTGGCATGATAATAAGCATATGTGCCACGAATGTATTGAGGAAAAGGAGAAAGACGAATCATGAAAATAATTTATAAGAAAACAATTCTTGAGAAGATTGATGAGGAAATTGAGAAAGCTGTAGCAAGAAAAAAGGTAATTGATAAAATTATTCTAAACAAAGATGAGGTTGATCAGATATATGAAGCACTTGATATAAAGAAAGGTAATTGTATCGATGGGTATAAAGGGATTAG
>Ga0114923_10001761_pt1 | contig 14846 bp, 13 predicted proteins | sample SumtaG_FD_89578 | JGI IMG/M metagenome (GOLD analysis project Ga0114923, IMG submission 89578) | Deep subsurface microbial communities from Indian Ocean to uncover new lineages of life (NeLLi) - Sumatra_00157 metaG | ecosystem: Environmental > Aquatic > Marine > Oceanic > Sediment | place: near...
AAGAAGATAAATTGTTCCACGTTTATTATCCATAAGTGCTATTTTATTAGTTGCCAGCAAAATTTACAAATAGTATATTGGTAATATTATTTCTCTATCAATTTCTATAGAGAGCATTTTTCAAGAAAGGAGTTTATATTATGGAATTACAAGTAAGAAAAAATGATGGCCAAACTGAGCCATTTGACAAGGGAAAAATATCAGGAGGAGCTGTGAAATCAGGTGCTAGTGTAGAACAGGCAGAACAAGTTGCAATGCAAGTAGAAGAATGGGCTAAAGGGGCAGCACAAGATGGTGTTGTGGCTACAAGTGATATCAGGGTGAAAGTGCTTGAGGTCCTTCAAGGAGTAAATCCAGAAGCAGCAACAGCATTTGAAGGGTACAAGAAGCCTGAAGCGCCAGCAGAAGGAGAATAAAGGTTTTTACAATTTTCTTATGGGGGGAATACAAGTTCAATCAAGGGGGAATATTACAAAAAGTGTTGATGAGATGGAGATTCAAGGAAGAATTCGAGGCGCTATGCGAAGAACTGGAAAAAGATCAAATAGCACAGTGCAGAGAGTTACAACCAGAGCCATGGATTGGGCAAGATCCCAGCAGGTTGGCGGTGGTGCTGTTGATTATAGGAAATTGAATGATAAAATTAGTCGTGACCTTGCAAGCGAGAACCCAAGGGCTGGAGCTGAATTTGATTCGAAATTTGCCGAGCCTTATTAGTTTTAGATAGGCGATTCAAGAAAGCGATTCGAGATACTCCTGTAAAAGAATTCTTGCAGCTTCGCTGTGAGATTTTTCTTTTTTGAATTTTCTGGATTTTCCTTTTTCAGCCTGCTTTGAAGAAAAATCCTCGTTCCATTCCACTATCTCCAGGCTTGTTTCTTTTGCAAGGGCCTTTTTGAAATCCTTGATCGAATCTGTAATCTTTCCTTTAGAAGGCATGCCGATCAATATTTTTTCAATTCCCAAATCCTCAATAATTATTAAAAGGCCTTCAATTGCATCCTGTCTTGTTTTGACTTTAAGTCCGGGTAATTTTGAAGCGACAATTCCAAGTTCATCGCTGAATGCGAGGCCGATGTTTTTGTATCCAAAGTCGATTGCTAGTGTTTTCATGAGTTATTTAGTTTCGTTTGCTATTGGCACAATATTAATAATTTTATCTTCAGATTCTCGGTAGATGTACATTTTTTCGGAATAAATGAGTACAATATCCCCATTTTGGGCGTCTTTGTAAATCGAAGGGCTCTCAGTTTCCAATGTTTCAATGTCTTCGACTGTAGCTATTGTTGGGTCTCCTTCGGGAATGACAGTCAGTCTTGCTACTTTTTCAACTAGGGTCCCAGCAACTTGAGCGTTTTGCTGGTTGTCGTTATTGGTCTCTTTTAATAGTGTTAGATAGCTAAGCCCGAGAAAGGCAGTCAAAATTAAAAGAACGAATATTATAGAGCCAAAAACAACTTTTTTTTTATTCAATTCAACGAACTCCTGGAGCTGTTGCCGAAGTGTTTTTTGCTTGTTTTCTTTTATACGAATTTGTTGTAATGGCATGTGATTTTGTTTGTCAGGCTATTAAAAATTCTATACACTGTATCTGGCAAAAACCTTTTGGGTTTATTGTTGGTATTATGAATGAGAATGAAGAAAATTTCAATATGTTTAGTGGTTTGTTTAAACTAATTACTCTTGGATTGGCTGTGATGAGCGTGGTATTGCTGATAATGTATCTCGGACTCAGGGGTGACATCAAAGAATTGCAGCAAGGGGATGGGGTGGAAGAAATACCAGCGGAAGTAGAGATAGAGGAGCTGACAGAGACAACAGAGACAGAAGAGACGGCAGAAGCAGAAATAGCAGAAGAAGAATCGGAAGAATCACTAACAGATGTCATTGAATGGGATGATATAGGTAAGGGGCTATCATCATTAGGAGATTTAGATATAAGAGCAGCAGGTAGTGTAAATATTGCAGATCTGACTGGATATTTTGTAAGTTATACAGTGGAAGGAGCGCTAGTTGAACTTGGAGCAACAAGCCATGGACTAGCTTCAACTTATCTCAGGCTAGACACCTCAAATGGACCTTTAAAAGGGAATTTATCATTTTCCGACACATATGTAATTAATGCAGGAGGAATAGGTGGGAAGGGGTACAATGCATTAGCAAATTCTTCGCAAGTACCAACAAAGTTGGCAATAAGCAGTGATAATGATTTGTTGATAGGAGGAGATATGGAGGTGCTTGGAACTATCTATGGAAGTGTATCGGGAACGATAACCCCAGGTTTTGCACAGGGTAGTATAGTATTTGCGAATGCTTCGGGTAATTTAGCAGAGGACAATGCGAATTTTTTCTGGGATGATAGTACAAATAGGCTGGGGATAGGAACAGCTTCTCCTGCTTTTCCTTTTCATATTCAAGCAATTGGTAGTGGAAGTCTCTTTACTATGATTGAGAATGGTGATTCTACTGCAAGAACTCTATTTTTGGTTAGAAATGATTCTGGTAAGAACCTCGCACTCAGTGCTTATGGTTCTACATCAGTATCTACGGTTTTTGGAATAGCAGCGGCAGACTCTGTCTTTTATTCTGCTGGAGGAAATCCGGACAACTTATTTATTGGCTCGACTTATAATGCAACCCCTATTATTTTTGGACAGGGTACGAATCCAGAACGATTTCGAATAGATAGTTCAGGCAATTTCAACGTAGGCTCTGGGAAATTTTTTGTAGAGGTAGCTACTGGCTATGTCGGGATTGGGACTACGGCGCCAGGTAGTAAACTGGATATTTCAGGCCCTGATGGTGAGGCCACTTCCATCCATATTCATTCTTTTGCGAAGAATACTGGATTCAATGCGTATAGGGCAAATGGAACGCAAGCAAGTCCATCTGCACTTTTAGCAACCCACCCAATTTTCCAAATGGGAGCCAGGGGCTATGGTGCCACAGGTTATTCTTCATTAGACCGAGCACAAATTGGATTTATAGCTTCTGAAGACTGGACAGATACAGCCCAAGGAACGTATATCATATTTTCTACTGTTCTTGATGGAACTATAACTCGTTCAGAAAAAATGAGGATAGATAATGCCGGCAACGTCGGCATTGGCACCACCACTCCCCAATCGAAACTTGACATTGAAGGAGGAGCTGCAATTGGGGCTAGTTATTCTGGAACTTCAGTGGCTCCTACCAATGGTTTGATTGTGGAGGGGAGTGTGGGGATTGGGACGCCGAGTCCGGGAGCGAAGTTGCATGTCAAATCAGTTGCAAGCGCAGACAGCCTTATTATTATTGACACTACTACAGCAGATGCGGCTGGTTCTGATGCATATCTGTCTTTTCAAGAAGCGGGCATTGAAAAGTGGAAAATTAGGAGTCAAGGTGACAACAACGACCGTTTGCGCATAGGTAGTGTCGGCAACGCTAATGCAATGACAATGTTACAAGACGGTAAGGTCGGGATTGGCACAAATGCACCAGATGTTAAATTATTAGTTCAAGATGAGTCTAATGTCTTTTTTGCACTGACAAATAATAACTCGGGAGCAAACATGACCGCAGGCGGTCAAATTGGAGATCTTGAATTTAGGCCTAGATATAATGGCACTATTACTTCAGAAGTAGCTCGAATAAAATCCAATTATCAAGGAGACGGGACAACAAGATTTGGATCAATTGCATTTGATACATCAAATGGGGGAAGCCCAAGTACAAGGATGAAAATAGATTATGATGGGGATGTTTCAATTGGTAATTTCGCAGCAGATGTCAAACTGGACGTAGACGGGGACATAGAAGGGGATCTAGTGACAAACAGTGATGGGTCAGGGAATGTATGTTATACAAGCGGAGGAGCAGCAGGAGGAATATATTTACTAACAAGATGTGTAAGCAGTAGTGCAAGGTATAAAGAAAACATCGTAGATCTAACCTTTGGGCTTGATGCTATAGAGGCTTTAAGACCGGTAGAGTTTGATTATCAAGATTGGTATAGTAACGATCCAAGAGATGTAGGATTCATTGCAGAAGAAGTAGAGCAGGTAAGTCCACTCCTTGTCAGATACAACTCTGAAGGACAGGTAGAGAACGTAAAGTACGAGAAACTGACAGCTCTGCTAGTCAAAGCGATACAAGAGCAACAAGAGCAGATCACAGCGTTACAGCTTGGAGGACAGATTGCCTCAGGATCGCTCAAATTAGACACCCTGGAAGTCACAAACGAAGCGATATTCAACGGAATAGTTACAGCCTACAGTGACATGATAGTCAGAGGAATATTTACAGCAGAAGGTGGTATCGAATTTGCAGATGGAACCAGGCAAGAGTCTCGTGCTCCAAAATATCATGGAGACCTTGCAGGTGCGCCGGATAATTCAATAGCAGGGGACACTTACAAAAATATTGCAGAAGATAAAATTTATTTCTTTGATGGCAGCGCCTGGACCGCTTTGAATTGAGCGGGTTATGCGCAAAATTCCCAATTCCCATTGCCATATATTCCTGCTTAAGTTATAATCCCCTTAGTTTATTTAATTGTTTTGAAAATTTGGTAATAACAGTTGAGTTATTTCTCTCGCTGTTTTGGTGTTTCAGACTTCAGACTTGAGTGTAAGGGCAGTACTTTCAAGTATGAAGATTGTAAGCACCTCGTGAAATTTTTTCCCCAAAGATCAAAACAGAAAGGCCCATTTTGGGTACTAAGTTATGCAAAAAGAAAAAGTAAGTTCGATTAAATTCGAAGGAGAAGACTTGAGCTTCTCAACAGGTAATCTTGCTCTAAGAGCAGATTCCGCAGTCAAGGTTCAACTTGGCGAAACCGTTGTTCTTGCAATTGTCACAGTAGACAAAGAAGAGACAACATTAGATTATTTCCCTCTAGGCGTAGAATACATTGAAAAATTCTATGCTGGAGGAATCATCTCAGGATCACGTTTTGTGAAAAGAGAAAGAAGGCCTTCTGACGAGGCTGTTCTCAAAGCAAGGCAAGTGGATCATTCTATTAGATCGCTTTTTCCAAAAGGATTTAAAAAGGCTGTCAGTGTAGTGCTTACAGTACTTTCATACGATGAAGTTCATGACCCGGCAGATTTAGCAGTTACAGCAGCTTCTGCTGCTTTGATGTGTTCATCAATTCCTTTTGATGGGCCAAGTGCTGCAGTTTCTATTGGAGTGAAAGAGGACGATACTCTAGAAGTAAATCCAAAAAAAGGAGAGCATGAGAAGTTGAAAGGGCACTACATTGTCGCTCTAAAAGACGATCGAGTCCTCAATATCGAAGGATGGTCGGATGAAGCTTCAGAAGACACAATGGATAAAGTTCTAGATCTGGCAGCAGAGAAAGTGAAGCCTTTATTCGAATTTCAGGAAAAATTTGCTAAAGAAAACGGCAGAGAAAAAGTGGAATTTGAAGAAAAGTCAGTTGATCCGGAAGTAGTTGAGAAAATTGAGAAGGATTACCTCAAGAAGATTGAGGAAGGCTTGTATGCTGGAATAACAAGACAAGATTTATATGCTGAGATTGTTACTGAGATTATTGAAAATAATGAAGGAGAAATCTCAAAAGCAAATGCAAGAGACGCAGTTGAATATATTGCAAGAAAGGTCATGAGAAAGGCAGTTTTAGAACAAGAAAAAAGAACAAGCGGTCGAAAACTTGATGAGATACGAGAGCTGATAGTTGAAGCTGGGGTACTACCTAGAGTTCATGGATCAGCGATTTTTTCCAGAGGCTTGACCCAGGCAATGTCAATTGTGACACTTGGATCCACTAGACTCAGTCAAAGTATTGAGAGTTTCGAGGGTGAGGAAGAAAAGAAATTTATGCACCACTACAATGGACCAAATTATTCTTTAGGCGAAGCTGGAAGGTTTAACTACTACGCTGGAAGAAGAGAGATTGGGCATGGGACTATCACTGAAAATGCTTTTAAAGCAATTTTACCTCCTGAAGAGGAATTCCCATACACTATTAGGGTGGTTTCAGAGATATTGACCCAAAATGGATCAACTTCAATGGCAGCAGCTTGCGGAACTAGTTTGGCACTTATGGATGCTGGAGTTCCTATCAAAGAAGCTGTAGCTGGAATTGCTGTTGGGCTTGTGACTGAAGACGATGATATCAATAAGTATAAACTTTTGCTTGATATTGAAGGTGTGGAGGATTTCTACGGAGATATGGATTTCAAAGTTGTTGGTACAAAAAATGGAGTTACTGCAATTCAGCTTGATAATAAATTAAAAGGGGTGCCAATTCCAATTTTGAAAGAAGCTTTCAGAATTTCCAAAAAGGGAAGGGAATTTGTCCTGGATGCAATGGACTCAGTAATAGGTAAATCAAGAGATGAACTTTCTGAGCATGCTCCAAAAGTGGATATTGTCAAAGTTGATCCAGGAAAAATTGGTGATTTGATTGGGCCTGGTGGAAAAACTATTCGAGGAATTGTTGAGGAATGTGAAGAATATGGAGAACTTGATATTGATATCCAAGAAGATGGGAATGTCTATGTCACCTCTATAAGTAAGAAAGCAAGAGACAAAGCAATAGAGCTTATTTCTGAGATTTTCGAAGAGGCGGAGATTGGAAAAGAATATGATGGAATCATTGATCGAGTTGAAAGTTATGGAGTATTTGTTGATGTAACAAAAAATATTTCAGGACTTGTTCATATTTCAGAGATTACAGAAGGGTTTATAAAAGATCTTTCTGGTATACTAGAGAAGGGTGACAAGGCAAGGATCAAGGTGATAGGGATTGATGAACTTGGAAGAATCAAACTTTCGATGAAGGGGTTAAATCCTGAAATTGACAAGAAAATTTCAGAAAAGGGGCCTGAACAACAGCAAGGGGAGAGAAAGTCAGGCAGTTATAATCGAAACGACAGACAAAGAAGGTAAAGAGATTACAAATATAAGATGGCATTTGGGCGAAATTCAATTCTTAAGGCAAAACAACTCCTTACAAGAGAGGAGAATGGTATATTGAATGCAGCTGCGATTTTGATGATTTTAGTTTTAGTGACGAAGTTCACAGGACTTATCTTCAACGCAATGGCAACAGGGTATCTTGGAGCAGGACCCTACAATGAGTTTCTTTTTGCGTCAAATTTGCCAGAGATAATTTCAGCGTCGATTCTTCTAGGAGCAATTAGTGCGGCAGTTATTCCTTCTCTAGTTCAAGCCAGAGAAGAGGGTGGACATGAAAAATTTCTTAAGGTGCTTTCTACATTGATCAATATTTCGCTGCTTATCTTTGCTTTGATCTCAGCCTTGATCGCACTTGGGGCTGGCGAAGTACTTCCCTGGATGGTTGAAAATATCATTAAACCCGTGGATATGCCGACACAGGAGGAAACTGATCGGGCGGTTTTGATGCTTCGAGTCTTGATGATTCCTCAGATTATTTTAGGAATTAGTACTTTTGTGAGCAGTGCCCTGAATGTGACGCAAAGGTTTATTGTGCCGCAGCTCGCGCCACTTTTTTATAATTTTGGACGCATCGCTGCTATCCTCATCTTTATTCCAATTCTTGGGAAAAGTCCATGGGTGCTTGTGTGGGGAACTCTCTTAGGTTCGATTTTTCATTTATTGATTCAGCTGCCTTTATCAGCGCATCTTCAGATCAGATATAAGCCAGTAGTTGATTTGAAAGATAAGTATTTCGGCAGTATTATCAGGCTAGGTTCGCCAAGGATCATAGGTCTTTCAGCAGAACAGATAGCAGTCGGGGTAGATAGGGTGATCGCTTATGGATTGGTAGGGTATTCTTTGACCGCATATGAATTGGGAATTCGCTTGATAATTATTCCAATGTCATTATTTGGTATGACATTCTCAATCGCTTCTTTTCCGATTTTGTCTAAAGCATATATCAGAAAGGACATGGATACTTTTAGAGCGACTTTTCTATATGTGCTAAATCAAATTTTCTTTTTGTCTTTGCCGGTTTCGATTCTTTTGCTAGTTTTGAGATTGCCGATCACGCGTTTGTTCTATGGAATTTTAGGCGATAGCTTCACTTGGGATGACACTAGAAAAGTCGCATGGGTAGTCATGTTTTTTGCAATTGGACTTACCTTTGAATCTCTTCGCACATTTATTTATCGAACCTACTATGCTCTTCACAATTCATTTATTCCACTCGCTTCAGCAGCTTTTGTAGTCATTGGGGGAATTATCACAGGAGTATTATTTACAAATTATTTTAGCCATTTCAATGAACTTTCGATCTATCAACTGGAATTTAATCCAAGTTATTTTCTTTCAAAAGGAGATGGAATGGCAGGGGTTGGAGGATTGGCATTTAGTGCAAGCCTTATTTATACAATTGAGGCAATAGTTCTTATGATTGTTTTAAATGCGAAGTATTTGAAATTGAGTGTTCGTGAATTTTTTGGCCCACTTGTCAAAAAGTCAATAATCGCCATATTTACACTTGTTTTGACATATCTTCTATACTCACTCTACAATGATGTTTTAGACACCTCAAAGACACCTCAAATTTTCTTTTTAACTGCAACAACCACAATAGCTTCGATTCTTTTCTATCTTTGGCTAAGTTTCAGATTTGAAGTCAAAGAGGTGGAGATTGTGTGGAAAATCATAAAAAGAATAAAGAACGCTTTTGGTTCATAAAATTTCTGTGTTATCATTACGAAAAGTACTTATTATGTTTTTTGTATGGCAACTCCATCGTCAAGTTCAATAACAACCTCAAGCTCAACTCAAACTACAAAAAAAAATACTCCATCTTTGAAGCAGATGGATCTCAAGCCCAAGCCAACTGCAACACAAAGTAGTCCTGCAGAGCAGAGTGTCCCAGTAGAGCAGAGTGCTCCAAAAGAGCAAAATAAAATTGCTGCTCAAATTAAGCCAGCAGAAGAAATCGCAAAGACGGGCACGCTTCCAGCTCTGCCTGAACAAGGGCTTGCAAAAGAGAATGGTTCGACGAGCTCACCACAAGGGGAAAAAAAGAAAGGGAAAGGACGAGGCTGTATGCTACCAAGTTGTAGCTGCAAATCTTGTTCCTGTTTTGGATGCCTTGGAATTATCTTTGTTGTCGTTGTTATTGGCGCGATTCTCTATTTTAGGCCTCCATTTATCTGGAATACGATCAAGAGTTTTCTAAATGATGGGTATGAGCCAACTGCATACCAGAATGTTGCTGCTTCTGATGTTATTAAGGATATTTCTACTGAATTGGAGCAAGATTCTGAGGTTGAAATTACTGAGTTGCAACTACAGGCTCTTGTACAACGGGAATTCGATTCAGATCAAGTACGAGTTGATGTTGAACCAAGTTTTTTCCGGGTAGTGCTTGATATTGAGGATGATAATGATCGTCCCCTGTGGCTTATCTTTGAGATTGGTCAACAAAGTGACGATAATTTGAAAGTCACAAAAATTGGATTTGAGCGAATCGACGCTCCAGATTTTTTACAGGACAGAGTTTCGGACTCTGCTTTTGGGGCTCTAGAAGTGACTGGCGCTGAAGGAGAAAATGACGCTATTCGTCTTGTCTCAACGCTTATTGACGCAGAAGATCAAGGCATCACAGTTGAATCCCTCAGATTTGATAAAGATAAAATTACAATAGAAGGGACAAAATGATTCATTTAGTTGGTGGAGAAAACGAATATGAAAGTATTCAAGCTTTGCAAAGGCTTGTAGCGCAGTATCAAGAAAAAGGTTTTGTTATAAAAAGTATATCCATCACAGAAGGCCAAGAATTTGAGATTGCGTTGAATAGTTCTGGGAATCTTGGATTGTTTGCTGAGCCCCGCGTTTTAGCGTTGAAAGATTTTGAAGGAGCGAAGGCGCAAGATGAAGAACTTTTGCAAACTCTGGCCGGTCAAGAAAGTGATCTGATTATTTATTCTAGAAAAAATCTGGATAAACGAAGAAAACTCTACAAATTTTTCAAAGAAAAAGGCAAAGTCCAGGAATTCAAGAATCAAAGTCAAAGAAACATAGAAGGATGGCTGAAAAATTATCTAAAGACAAGGGAGGTAAGATTGGATCCAATACTAATCAAAGAGCTGATTTTTCGAGTAGGAGTTGACCAGGCGATTCTAGCTTCAGAGATTGATAAATTCGAGGCCCTGCAAAATGAGGGAATCGAGATTACAAAAGAAATTTTTGAGAGCATCACTGTGAATACGCTTGATATTGAAGTTTGGGATTTGGTTGACTCTTTGAGCACAAACAAGGCAAAAAGTCTTAGATTGTTGGATTATTTGTCGCAAACTTTGGAGTATGAGTATATAATGGGATTGCTAGCTAGGCAAGTCAGGTTGCTTTTTTTGGCATTGAATTCGAGAAGTGAGAAAGTCTTGTCAAGCTTTGGAATTCACCCTTTTGTGGCAGCTAAATTGATGAGACAGACAGGTAGGTTGAGTATTGAAAGATTAAAAAGACTGTATCAAAAAATGGTAAATATTGAGATTGCTGTTCGAACTGGCCGTCTTGAAAAGAAACTAGCTTTAGATTTATTAGTAATTGCTTTCTAGATGCGATTGAAGATAAAAGTTTTATGTTTGTTGTTGCTGATGATTCAGATGTTCTCGCTGAATCTATTTGCTAAAGTGGATATTTCATCCAGAGATGAATTGGGTTTGGATGAATCGCTTAGGACCCAGGAGCAAGAATATACTCTAAACGAAAATATCCTGATAACTCCACTCTTTCTTCCGTCAGGTAGAGATCTTCAGCCCGAGGAGTGGATTCGAGGACTTTATTATTATTCTGTAGAAAGGCTAGGGTTCCCTGATGTTCCTTTCCACTATATCATCACTTATAATGGGAAAATATATAAGGGGAACGAGGTCGGGGATGAGGCAAAAATTGATATTGTTGATGCTGATTCAAATTCAATAATTATTGCTTATTTAGCCAAAGAAGAAGATGTGAATTTTTCTGATCAAGGCAAGGTTGCCTTGGATGGTCTTTTGATTGAGCTAGCAAATAAAAACGCGATTGAATCAGATAGCATCAATATTGCGAATTTGCGTTTCAAGCTGAATTTGGCCACAAAACTTTCTTCCTTAGAGGCAAGGGATATTGTAGGAGGCTGGGAAGAGACTCTGAAGGATTCCAGGGCCCAAGTTAAAGCAAATTATAGTCCTTTACAAAGGAAATATCACATTGAGGTAGTTGAAGTAAAGGCTCCTTCAGTCAAGGTAAAACCCGGTGAAACTGTAATAATCGAACTTTCTTTAAAAAATAGTGGTGAAAGCTCTATTTATTCTGGAACAAATGCTGAGCTTCTGGCTTCAAAAAAGGATGATAAATTGAGCAAGTTTTTCATGAATAATGTATGGGCAAGTCAATCCCAGGTGGCGATCATGTCGGAAGGTGATATGATGAAGCCAAATGAGACAAAGGTTTTTCAGCTAAAATTTAGAGTGCCTTTGTATTTTGGAAAACAAACAGAAAATTTTAATATTGAGAATGGACTCGGAGAAAAGGTTGATGGAACAGATTTTACTGTGACTATGGAGGTGGATCAGATTTCTGAGACTGTGGTTGAGATTCTTGAAACTGAGACTGGATATCTAAATATTCGAAAAGCAGACAGCGGGAATTCTGATGTTCTACAAAGGGTTTCTCCTGGAGAAAGATATATTCAAAAAAAGACTGGAGAGTATGGGTACGTTCAAATTGATTTGGGAGAAGGAGTCCTAGGTTGGGCATCGCAAAAATATGTAAAAAAGGTTAACTAAGCAATTCATAAGGAGTTCAGGATTTGTTAAGAAGTTTGTGTTAAGATTGCTACAGAATAGAACCAGAACAAATTCAAACTGCCCCGTTTAATTTCAAGAAGGCGATCCCGATTTTTGATCGGGGGAAGCCGGGATTGAATGTCGCCGCAGGCAACAGTGCGAAACAAATTCTGCGGACTTCAGTCCACAGGATTTTATTTTTTACTAATTTTCACAATGACTGATAAACAAAAGGCTGATAAACAGAAAGGTGCTAAGGAAAAGTCTCTAGATGTTGCTGTCTCACAGATTGAGAAACAGTATGGTAAGGGCTCGATTATGAAATTGGGAGAAAAGGCTCAGGAGAGAATTGAGGCGATTTCAACCGGAGCACTTTCACTAGATATTGCATTAGGAGTTGGAGGAGTTCCAAAAGGCAGAATAGTTGAGATTTATGGACCTGAATCCAGTGGGAAAACTACTTTGGCTTTGCATATTTTGGCTGAGGCTCAGGCAAAAGGCGGCACTGCTGCATTTATCGATGCTGAGCATGCTTTTGATCCACAATACGGAGAGCATATTGGGATCGATGTGGAAAATTTGTATGTTTCGCAGCCGGATTATGGGGAGCAGGCCTTGGAGATTCTTGAGACTTTGGTCCGATCTGGGGCAGTTGACGTGATAGTGATTGATTCTGTTGCTGCTTTGACTCCAAGAGCGGAGATCGAGGGTGATATGGGAGATTCACATATGGGTTTGCAGGCAAGGCTCATGAGTCAGGCTCTTCGAAAAATTACTGCGATTTCTGCAAAAACAAACACTACAGTTGTTTTTATAAATCAAATCAGAATGAAGATTGGAATTATGTTTGGAAATCCTGAAACTACGACCGGTGGTAATGCTTTGAAATTCTATTCATCTGTTCGAATGGAGATCAGGCGAAAAGAGAAAATTACAAAAGGAGATGAAGTGATTGGAAATATGGTCCGTGTAAAAGTAGTCAAAATAAAGTTGCTCCGCCATTCAAGGAGGCTCTTTTTGAGATCATTTATCCATCCGGAATTGACAAGCTCAGCGCTCTCATCGACGCTGCAGTTAATTTTGATGTGATTCAAAAATCCGGCTCATGGTACAAAAAAGGAAATATTCAACTGGCGCAGGGTATGGAAGGCACAAAGGAGATCTTGCGAGGCGATAAAAAGATGGTAAAAGATATTTATCAGGAAGTAAAGAAGAAGGCTGGAATATGAAATTGAAAGACAATGATATTGTTAAAAAATTAATTTTTTTGGGTATTCCTACTGAACTATACGCTGTTTTTGGCAGTGGTCCTATGTTTGCCCACGAGATCCGTTCTCTAGAGGATCTGTCAGATTTGGATATTGTGATAATGCCTGGAGCATGGAATTATTTGGACTTTGATAAAGCGAAAATGGACGATGTCTGGGGCTGCAATAAACTTATTTTGGAAGATGGAGAGATTGAGATACATGATGGTTGGGGACCTGGAGAGTGGGATATTGAAGCCCTAATCCGCGAAGCAGAAATTATTGATGACATTCCTTTTGTCCAACTAAAAAAAGTCCTTGAATGGAAAAAGATGATGGGGCGGGATAAAGACATCGAGCATACAAAGCAGATAGAGAAATTTTTCGAATAAATAGTCCGTTCTCCCCTTGCCATAATGATACAAAATTTAGTACAATCTTGATAAGAAATTTGCCCTTTTGAATCCTTTCATTTGTTAAATTTTTTGTGCTATGGCCAATATACGAAAGTCGATCGATTATCTTTTTATCAGTAAAGTCCGAATCAAGTCGCTTAGATATTTTATGTTTCATCCTGAGGTTCCAATTCATCTTCGAGGAGCAGTTCGAGAGTTTAGCGAAGAAATCAATGCTGTTCGAAGGGAACTAAATAGACTCGAAGAAATAAAACTTCTTATCACAGAAAAAAGGGGCAATAGAAAGTATTATTCTCTAAACAAAGAGCATCCATATTTCGAGGATCTTCTTGGACTTATTCACAAGACTTTCGGCCTTGGAGGGGATATTGTCAAGTCCAGTAGTAAACTTGGTGAATTGAAATATGCAGTTCTTACGAGTTCTTTTACAAGAGGAGTTCCGCTTGAACCCAATGATGTTGATCTGGTTCTAATTGGAGATCTGAATTTGGATCTACTTGGAGAAATCATCAGCAATGCTGAAAAAAGGATTGGTAAAGAAATTAACTATACGGTATTATCAGAAAGTGATTTTGAAATTAGAAAGAAGAGAAGAGACACATTTGTATATAATCTTGTCCTAGGCAATCATATTTTGTTAGTTGGAGATAGATTAACTTTTGTAAATTAGAGATTAGTAATATGACCCCAACTTTTAAAAAACGATATCGGGCATGGATCAAGCAAGCGAGTTACGATCTTGCGGCTGCAAAAATTTCTCTTCAGCATGAGTTTTATGAGTGGACAACTTATCAAGCAGAGCAAACTGTTGAAAAGGCTTTGAAATCTGTGATTGTTCATGCGGGAGAGAGGCCTCCAAAGATTCACAAACTCTCTGTTTTATTTGGGTTTTGCAATAGCGTAAATCCTAGATTTAAAAAGACGAAATTCGACTTCAATCATGTGGAAGCATTTGCTTTTATTTCAAGGTATCCTTTCCTTTTGCCTGGCAAAGACAAAGCTCCTCATGAACAGATTACTAAAGAGAACGCGAAAGAATCAATAGCAGAGGCAGAGATAATTTTGAATCAGATAAAAGGAATTTTAAAATCTGATATTGAACCGATCAAGGATGGAGAAGAGGCTATTGAAGGAATTTCTAAAGAGGATTTAGAAAAGAGGTTGAAAGTGGTTGTGGACTCGCTTGTTCGGGAATTTCAGCCAGACAAGATAATTCTTTTTGGAAGTTATGCAAGAGATCCCCTGCCAAAGAGGTTGACTACTATAGATCTTTTGATTGTTGCTGATACACAGATGTCGTTTATACAGAGAATTCGAAAGGCTAGAGCACTTACAAAGGGTGCGAAGCCTTCAATTGAGCCCTTGATCTATACCCCGGCTGAGTACATCACCATGACAGAGGAGGAGGGGGAGTCATTTATTGAGCACGCACTAGATGAGGGAAGAGTTCTCTTCTCGAAAAA
>Ga0114923_10001762_pt1 | contig 14844 bp, 24 predicted proteins | sample SumtaG_FD_89578 | JGI IMG/M metagenome (GOLD analysis project Ga0114923, IMG submission 89578) | Deep subsurface microbial communities from Indian Ocean to uncover new lineages of life (NeLLi) - Sumatra_00157 metaG | ecosystem: Environmental > Aquatic > Marine > Oceanic > Sediment | place: near...
ACCAAAAATTTATTAACATTTCACTTGTGATTTCTTTTCGAATAATATAGAATACAAAACTTAAGATAGTGTCAGCAGACCCTCATATGCTGATGGGAAAGGGGGTTGGTTCGTCTTCGGGAGGAGAAACGGTAATTGTGGCTGACAACGGTCACCCAGTAGTCCTACACTATTTTATTTTGGCCGAGGTTGGTAAGGTATAAAGTGATAGTTTATACCTTAAAAGTTGGGGGTTCGATTCCCTCAATCGGCCACCAACGCTGTAGTTATGGGTAGGTATATGAGATTAGAATTACACGCTTTTTATAACGATATTGATGACGATTTTGATGATGAGGAATTTACACAACGTCATGAAGAATTGGTTGATGGATTCACTGACTTAGTTAGAAAGCTTGCACTTATTCATGATACTACAATTTACGCACATCAAGAAGATGATCCCAATGACGTTCCTATTGTATTGTGGGAGAAGAATAAACTAATACTTGATGAAGAGGGAAACGAGGTAAGTGTTATCATCCATTAATTTTGGGCTTGTGGCGGAACTGGCAGACGCGCTAGATTTAGGATCTAGTATCTTCGGATGTGGGAGTTCGACTCTCCCCTAGCCCACAAAGTAAAGGTTTTGCGGAAAAGTAACACAGCGTGAAGACGTTCGACGGACGCTCTCTGACTCGGAATGTTAATTTCACGCTTGAACAGTTGTACTGGGTGAGTTCAGAGCAAAGGTGCAGCACCGCAAATTGATTTCATGATAAATAGTATGGGCTTATAGTTCAGTCGGTAGAATAGTCCATCCTTGATTTAATCGTGATGAACGGTAGGGATGGGAAGACCCTTGTTCAATTCTTGGTGAGCCCACCGAGGGGAAATATATGGCAAGGGCCACTGTTACCACATCAAAATACAATGATGAAAAAAATTACTCGAAGCGGGTTTACTTAAGTAAATTCATGTGATAAGATACGTCTACGATTATGACGCAGGATGGAGAAGTCTGGTATCTCGTTAGGTTCATAACCTGAAGTCGGTGGTTCAAATCCATCTCCTGCTACCAAGGTTTATAAATACTTTTATAGAGTCACCAAAATTTCCTATAATAAGGCACTAATATGGAATTATTTGAGTTACATTCATCAGAAGCACGTAAGCACCAGCAAGAAGAATACTCCCTTCATGAATATCTTGAGTTATGTAAGTCAGATAAATTAGTTTATGCAACCGCCGCCGAGCGGTTGATTGATGCTATCGGTGAACCAGAGTTAGTGGATACTTCGACTGACGGCAGGTTATCACGTAAGTTTCAAAACCGAACTCTAACTAGATACGCTGCATTCAGTGATTTTTATGGTATGGAAGATACAATAGGCCGTATTGTTGGTTTCTTCCGTCACGCTGCACAGGGATTAGAGGAATCAAAACAGATTCTGTATCTTCTTGGCCCGGTTGGTGGTGCTAAAAGTACATTAGCAGAATGTATTAAGTCACTGATGGAAAAGAATCCAATCTATGTACTCAAGGCCGGGGATAAAATTTCTCCTATCAATGAGACTCCCTTGGGTTTATTTTCTCATCCAAAGTATCATGCCCTCATCCAAGAAAAATATGGTATAGGCCCACAGTATTTAACTTCTATCCCAAGCTCATGGGCGTTGAAACGTCTCAGGGAATTTGGGGATGACGTTAGCCAGTTTAGGGTTGTCAAGATGTGGCCTGATATTTTGAATCAAATTGCTATTTCTAAGACTGAGCCCGGTGATGACAACAACCAAGATATTTCATCTTTGGTCGGTAAGGTCAACATTAGGGAACTTGAAAACTATAACCAAAACGATCCTGACTGCTATAGTTTTAGTGGTGGGTTGTGCCACGGTAATCGTGGTGTTATGGAATTTGTGGAAATGTTTAAGGCACCCATTAAAGTGCTACACCCTCTGTTGACTGCAACACAGGAGGGTAACTATAACGGAACTGAAGACGGCATGGGATCAATTCCTTTCTCTGGTATTGTTCTTGCCCACTCCAATGAATCCGAATGGCAAACATTCAAGAACAACAAAAACAACGAAGCATTCATAGACAGAATTTTCATTGTTAAGGTTCCATATTGCCTGTCGTCCACGGACGAAGTTAAGATTTATGAAAAGTATCTGGCCACATCTCATTTAGGTGATGCCCCACTTGCTCCAATGACTCTACAGCTTTTGTCAGAATTTTCTGTACTAAGTAGGTTGAAGGATCATAAGAACTCTTCTCTCGTATCTAAGATGCGTATATACAATGGTGATAACCTTAAGGATAAAGATCCAAAGGCAAAGTCTTTTCAGGAGTATAAAGATGTGGCTGGTGTGACTGAGGGAATGGCTGGACAGTCAACACGGTTTGCATTTAAAGTATTATCACAAACCCTTAATTTTGATCATAATGAAATTGCCGCAGACCCTGTGCATTTAATGTTTGTACTTGAGAATGCTATCTTACAGGAGCAGTATTCAAAGGATTTGCAAGAGAAACTTCTTGGGTTTTTAAAAGATCACATGGCCGTTGAATATAAAGAATTTTTAAGCCATGAAATACAGAAAGCTTTCCTTGAGAGTTATGCCGACTATGGGCAGTCTATTTTTAACAGTTACATTGCGTATGCTGATCACTGGGTGCAGGAGAATGACTTCAAAGACCCTGATACTGGCACCATGTTTGATAGAGCAATGTTAAACGCGGAGTTGGAAAAAATTGAAAAACCTGCTGGTATTTCAAATCCTAAAGATTTTCGCCATGAGGTTGTTAACTTTGTGTTACGGGCAAGAGCAGATAATAGTGGAAAGGATGTGAGATGGTCAAGCTATGATGTGATGGCAGAGGTTATAGAGAAAAAGATGTTTTCTGCCACTGAAGATTTGTTGCCAGTAATTTCATTTACTACAAAGAGTTCAAACGAGGATACCGAGAAGCACAATGACTTTGTTGAACGAATGATTAATAATGGGTATAGTAAGCGTCAGATTAGGCGTGCCGTTGAGTGGTTTATACGAGCCCAAAAAGACTAACACAGGAATATACCGTGGCCGTTAGAACAATAACGGATCGACGTAAAAATCCATCAGGAAAGGCTTTACCAAATCGCCAAAGGTTTTTAAATAGATCCAGAAAACAAGTAAAGAAATATATTGAAGAAAAGGTATTGAAACGATCTGTTTCTGATGAAGGGGATGAATCTGTTTCTATACCAACTGACGGTATACATGAACCTCGTTTTCGCCATTCTCGTGGATCTGGTTCCAGAGACACAGTAGTTCCGGGTAATAAAAAATTCACTCCGGGTGACTTAATTGAGAAACCACCAGAGGGTGCTGGTGATGGCAGCAATGCATCCGACACAGGAGAAGGTGAAGACGAATTTGATTTCTTCATTAGCTCTGAAGAATATCATGATATGATATTCGAAGACTTGGATCTTCCTAATCTAGAGAAACAATCCTTAAACCAAATAATACATACGGAAAGCAAACGATCTGGGTTTGTCACCGAAGGTACACCCAATAACCTAGATTTATTACGGTCTATGTCGAATTCTTTGTCAAGAAAGATTGCCTTAAAGAATCCAAAGTTAAAGCGTATCAAAGAACTTAGGGAAGAACTAGAAGTTCTTAAGTCTAAAGACCCACCATCTTCGGAAGAACTTGAAAGGATCTCAGAGATAAAGGCAGAGATTAGTGTGTTGTTAATTCGTGCAAATGCTGTTGGTTTCATTGACCCGATTGATTTGAGGTATAGGAATTATTTAACGGTCCCTAAACCAAATTACCAAGCAGTCATGTTCTGTGTGATGGATGTGTCTGGGTCAGTTACACAAACCGAAAAGGAATTATCTAAACGCTTTTATATGTTGCTGTATTTGTTCTTACGGATGAAGTATAAAATCGTTGATATTATTTTTATACGTCATCACACTACCGCTAAGGAAGTAGATGAACAAGAGTTTTTCTATTCCCGTGAAACAGGTGGAACTACTGTTTCAACTGGGTTTGAATTGATGCACGAAATTCAGAAAGAGAGATACCCAGATGTTGATTGGAACATTTATGTTGCTCAAGCAAGTGACGGCGATAACTTTGATCATGATACTCCAAATCTTTTGAAAGTATTAGAAGATAAAATTTTGCCAATAATACAGTATTTTGCTTATATTGAAGTTAATGATTTCCCATTAGATGGGTGTGCTATGTTTTACCAAATGGATTTTAACGTTGAATCCACCTTGTGGAGGACATATAACAAGATTAAAAGTAAGTATTTTCAAATGCGTCGTATAACATCCAAGAAAGATATTTTCCCAGTATTCAGAGATTTGTTTGCAAAGGAAAAACAAAATGACTAAACCATTATTCACAACGTCTGATTGGTCAGAGCAAACATTATATGATATACATGACGCGTGTGCTGTAATAGCCGAAGAAGAACTTGGGCTAGACACTTACCCAAACGATTTTCAAATCATTGGTTCGGAACAAATGCTGGATGCTTATTCCAGTATAGGCTTGCCGGTTATGTATAAGCATTGGTCTTTTGGTAAGTCATTCATGATTTCAGAAAACCAATACAGAGAGGGAAGAAGTGGACTTGCATATGAATTGGTTATAAACTCTAACCCATGTATCAATTACTTGATGGAGGAAAACTCTTCTACTACTCAGGTACTTGTTATAGCACACGCCGGGTTTGGTCATAATCATTTCTTTAAGAATAATTACATGTTTGTGGATTGGACGGATGCCGATGGCATCGTTGATTACCTAATGTTTGCCAGAGACTATATTCGTGGCTGTGAAGAGCGTGAAGGCAAAGAAGTAGTTGAATTATTCATTGATAGTGTACATGCGTTACAATCACATGGTGTGGACAGGTATAAAAGGCCACGGCAATTAAAACATAAAGAAGAAATGGAACGCCAGCGGCAAAGAGAGGAAGAGATCCAACGCAATGTTAATGTGCTTTGGGATTCAGTTGTGCCGACTGTTAAAAAGGAAGAGAAAGAGGAGAAAGAAAAATTTCCTAAAGAACCCTATGAAAACCTGTTGAAGTTTGTAGAAAAGAATGCCCCCAACTTGGAGACATGGCAGCGGGAGGTCATACGGATAGTACGTAGAATTCAGCAGTACTTCTACCCGCAGATACAAACCAAGATTATGAATGAGGGATTTGCTGTCTGGACACACAACTATATAATAAACAGATTGTTTGACAAGGGATTATTAACTGAGGGGTCAATGCTTGAATTCATTAAACTTAACACTAGTGTCCTCTATCAGCCACCATATGATTCTCCGCTGTTCAATGGATTGAACCCCTATGCTATAGGATATAAGATGTTTAAGGATATTGAGCGTATATGTATATCCCCAACTGATGAGGATAGAAGATTTTTTCCTGATTTAATTGGCACTAAGCCTATTGACACCATTAAGGATGCTGTCAGGAATTTCAGAGACGAAAGTTTTATTCGCCAGTTTTTAAGCCCAACTGTTATAAGGGATATGAGGTTGTTTGCTGTTGGTAACCATGATGAAAAATTCTACAGAGTAAATTATATTCATAACGACCAAGGGTATAAGGAGATAAGAAGGGCGTTATCAAGACAGTATAGCTATGCTAGAATGTCCCCGGATATTCAAGTAGTCGATGCCCATATTAAAGGTTCTCGTGAATTAGAGTTGATTCATACCGAAGTGGATGATCAAGAGCTAGATAATAAGGAAGCATTACTGGTATTAACCCATCTAAGAGAACTATGGGGGTTTGATATTATGTTGCAATGTATTAATTCTGGTGGCGAGGCATATAAAACTATTGAGGCTAGGGGTTGACATATAACATTTCCTATGTTATATTTACAGTTTGCGGAGTGGAGAAGTCTGGCATCTCGTCAGGTTCATAACCTGAAGATCGGGGGTTCAAATCCCCCCTTCGCTACCAAATTGGTGTATAGTTTAATGTTAAAATACCTTCTACGTGAGGAAGGAGACGCGGGCTCGACTCCCGTTACACTATTTACTATCGGTGATAGTCTAACTTTAGGACGCCCCTCACTGGCGAGGGGAAATGTAAGTATTCATAATCTTGCTCACCGACCATCTCAAAGGGTGCGCTATGTTTGATTTCATTGGTAAAATAAAAAACAAGATAGCAAGAAACACTGACACGGACACAGCTACGGGGTCACCGATGGGTGATAATGGTGATCTTTGGACCCACATGGTTAAGAAGGGATGCCCCGACTGTAAGACACATCCAATGTCGTATATGGAAGGTCCAAGTGGTGGAATGTCTACTAACGTTAAGTGTGCTGAGTGTGGATCAAATTTTAATATAACACCAGCCTTGGGCATTGCTGAAAGAATATAAGGAATTACTATGAGTATTAAGAATACTATCGACACCACCAAATGTCATTTCTTTTATGGTGGAAATTTTTCCCAATGGGCCACGAGTCACTTTCTTTATCATGGTTATGAGTTTAACACTGCGGAGCAATTCATGATGTTTGCTAAAGCAGTTGTGTTCAATGATGTTGGTGCTGCCACCCGAATAATGGCTTCTAAAAAACCACAGGAGCAAAAGGCACTTGGAAGGGCAGTCAAGGGATTTCAGCAGGAAGTATGGGATCGGGAAGCCGTTAACATTGTGTTGCTTGGCAATCTATTGAAATTCACCCAAAACCCTCATATGCAGTCCTTTGATGCTTCCGAACTTTTTGTCGAAGCCAGCCCCACGGATAAAATATGGGGGATAGGTTTGGGAATGGAGAACGATAGGCGGTTTGACTATTTGGAGTGGAAGGGTCAGAATCTTCTTGGTCAGGTGATTACTGAGATTAGAAACTTCCTAATAGGAAATCCAGATCCAGACTTTTTTGCTAACTTGACTTTGGCAAGAGAAGTATTGAGGCTCGATAGGTGATAGCATGGTGTGGAATTACAGGGTTTGTAGAAAAGAATTTGACGCATGGGATGCGGAATTGCATGACCCAGAAGATCGGTATTCTTTTAATATCCACACTGTTCATTATCTAGATGGTCATCCAAATGATGATACGAAAATAACCTTCACTTCTGTAGACCCAATAGCCCCATACGGGACTACTTTAGATGACCTGAAATCTGATGTTACCAAGATGAACGAGGCATTAGAAAAACCGGTTATTGAATTGGACACTATTGAATATGAACCAATGCCAGAAGAATAAATAGGATATGAATAAAGTACAGAGATTGATTGATGTTGCCCATCTTCTAGTTGACCAGCTAGATAAGGTTAATGAAGATTCCATCGGGATTTATATGAATGCAAAGATTCACGGAGTGGAATATAATGGGGCAACATATGAGCATGAACTTAAGGCGTTGAGAAAAATACTTGCTGAGTTTTCCAACGAAACTGTTGACAATAATACCGTTGATAAGGTATAATAGAATTATATTTATATTTATGTGTTAGTTATAATATTAGATATAATGTTAAGCACTCACCCATTACCGGCGGTGGTCAGTGTTAGATATGAACACCGGTTTATAGTATATAGTTATATTAAAGTGGATAAATCGGTATTCACCCATTTTAGCCGGGGGTGGTCAATACCAATTGAGATTACCCCGGCTATTAGTTTAAAATAGGAATAAAGGTACTCCCATGTACTGTATAGTTTTTATTATAACAAACCTCACGAACGACAAAATTCTTATAGGCACTGCTGTACAGGAAGGTTTAAAACTTTCTGATTATGGTGGGTGTAATACTAGCTTTAAGCGAGACGTAAAGGATATTGGATGGGAGAACTTCTCACAAGAAGTTTTGGCTTCGTTCAAAACTCATGAAGAGATGTTTGAGTTAGAACGCGATTTGGTCAACAAACCCTTTGTCGCCTCACCCAAGACGTATAATGTAAATCTTGGTGGTATTTCCAACCATTATTATGTTAGAGGCCGCAAAAACAATAGGGTTAAAGCCCAAGTCCCCGAAAGACTGAAGTGTAGCCTTTCAAAAAAAATTAAAAAACTCCTCTAGAGGGTTGACAATTACCCAATAATCATGTATATTAGATCCTACAACTGAAGGATTTGATATGTCTAAACACGTATTTGATATTCCAGAAGACCGGCCAGAAGAGGTAGCACAAAAGCTTGCCAATAAACTGGCTGTCATTGCTGGGCTGCAACTGTATCATAATTGTGCTACAGATGATATGGACTTACAGCAGCTTATACGTAAATCTAATATCAAAATCCAAAATATGATTAATAGCTTCTAAGGATAATATCATATGGCCATTTTAGACGTATTATACAAACGTGATACTACCGGGTCTGTTCGTGTATGGCAAATGGAAGTGGATGGGGACCGGTATCGTACCATTGCCGGGTTGCAGGACGGTCAAAAAGTGACCTCCGGCTGGACGATTGCTAAAGCCAAAAATGTTGGCAGGGCAAACGCTACAACCCCAGAAGAACAGGCTCTTGCGGAAGTTTTGGCGATATATCAGAAGAAATTGGATGTCGATTATCGTGAAAACATTAATGATATTGACACCCCAAAGATATTCAAGCCAATGCTGGCGGTTGGTTGGGAGAAGCGTAGGACCAAGATTGATTATTCTGGTACCGTATGGGTTCAACCAAAGTTGGATGGTATTCGTTGTACGGCCTCCAGATACGGCCTGTTCTCCCGTAAAGGTAAACCCATAGTAGCAGTGCCCCACATATTCGAAGCCCTTCAGCCGCTGTTTGAGGACCACCCTGACGCTGTTTTGGATGGTGAGTTGTATAACCATGATCTGCACGATGACTTTAACAGCATTGTCTCTATGGTGCGTAAGACCAAAGTAACACCAGAAGCCATAGAGTTATCACGGGAGATGGTTGAATATCACGTCTATGATTACCCCGGCATGATGCATGAGGGGTTTGGGACGAGGATTGAAGCTCTTGCCGATGATTTAGTTGCTTCTAAAGTTCTTAATATTTCTAATTCCGGTAAGAGTTTTATTCATCTTGTGAAAACGATGTATGCCCATAATGAAGCAGAGGTAGATGAACATTATGATGCTTTCCTTGCCGAGGGATATGAAGGCGGTATCATTCGGTTGGATGGGCCTTACCAGCAGAAGAGATCTAATCTCTTGATCAAGCGTAAGGATTTCGAAGATGCCGAATTTGAAATTATCCGTATTGAAGAAGGTCTTGGTAACTGGGCGGGTGCTGCAAAGAGGGTTGTTTTTAAACTGGAAGATGGCCGTGAAGTTGGTTCTGGTTTAAAGGGTACTCGTGAGTATGCCAGAGAGGTTTTGGCAGAAGCTGATGAATATATTGGGAAGAAGGTAACTATCCAGTTTTTTACCAGAACACCGGATGGTGTCCCACGGTTTCCTATTGCTAAAATATTGCATAAGGAAGACCGGTGGTGAAATTAGACTCTGTGGAAGTGCTAGGTAAAACTAGAACGTTTGATTTTAGTAAAATCCCCGGCGTCGTAGATATCATGGATGATAGTATGATCGGAACAGAGGCCCGCCGTCAGTATGATGATGTAATTGTTGTGATTGCACAGGACTTGATTGATACCATTGACGCTGAAATTATCGGGGGAGTGTTTTGAGAGACATAATAATGTGAGTAACATAAATAAAATAACGCCCAAATACTGTTATGGTTGAGGGTTTAATAATAAAAGTGGAGAGTCGTTATGGCTAAAAAAGCAACAATTAAAGATTTTAAATCATGGCTTGAAAACCTTGGTAGGTTCATATCACACAAAAACATTGAAGTGGTGATTAATGAAGGGGACTGTGACGGAAAGGGTAATTACGACTTAAAATATAAAGTACGTATTTACACAGATAATAATAGTTACGGAATCATTGCCCATGAGACTGAAGACAAAGATTATCTTGGATGTATTGCATCAAGTAGAAAACCAAGGGCTGGAGAAACGTGGACACGTGGGCGTGATCTAGCGGATGGCCCATTAACAAAAGAAACATGGCATAGAATTCTAGGTGATATTGTGTCTTATGAACTAGTGAATGTTCATAAATCTACACCTAAATCTATGCCAGATCTTTCTGTAAATAGTGAAGATGATGTGGGTCCAAGTTTGGGTGAACCAGATGAACCCACTGGAACTACCGGAGAAACTGGATGATTAGCCAAGCAATAAAGGATGTTCTGGGGGAAAGAAAGGAACATTCTGATGCAGTAAAAATTTTGAATGAGGAACTTCAAAGACTGAAGTCTGAACAGTTTTTTGTTTGTCCCGATTCTTCTTGTGGTAAGAGAACAAAGGTAAAGAGCGTACCGCTTATCAGGAAACATTTTTATACCCACACAAACGCTGGTGCTGGTTCTTACTGGACATTTGGCGAACATCAGATATTATGCCCAAAATGTGGGCACCTTATCCGAGCTAACTTCCAAGAGTTGAAGGATTTTATCAGTGAACATAGCGGGTCATTCAGGGAAGAAGTGAACTGGCATCCTTCGCGGTATGATACGTGGGATACAGGAGAAGACCTTATTGCTATGTGTAGGAAGAAAGCTGCTTGATTATGCTGTAGTATTATTGAACCGTATTTGATAGATAATGTATGCTGAGAGAATATATGGGTAAGAAAATATTACTGTTCATTTTTAGTGGGGTTATTGCCCTATCAATTTCTGCCGAATCCATTAAAGATAAAAACATACAACTCCATGCTTTGTGTGAAAACGGAGAATATGCTAAGGCATTACCACTCATACAGGATATAATTACTGACATTTCTTCTGAATTTGGTGAAGAGTCATCATATCTGATCATTTCATACCATAACAAGGCCGTAATTAACCGAGAGTTACAGGACTATATTGAATCTAAGAGAAGTTTCAGTGAAAGTCTTCGTATAGCGAAAGGTAATTATGGATCTTATCATCCTATATTGATTGGACTGTTAATTGATTTTGGGGCATTATACTATGAGATAGGTGAGGATAAAGAGGCTATAGATAAGTTTCGAGAAGCACAGCACATCGCCCATCGGAACGATGGTGTGTATACCCTTACGCAACTTTCTGCTATAGATTGGATAAGTGACACCATGCAACGCAATGGTGGGACAGCAGAGGCAGACGTTCAAGAAAAATTTTACTATAAAATTAGTGAAAATAATTATCCTGAGGGAGATTTACGAATTTTACCTGCCACAAAGAGATTGGCTGTATGGCTGAAGAATACAGGGCAGTTTGATGCTGCCATGAAATTGAATAAAAACGCGCTTGTAATGGTTCAAAACTCCGAAGAGGGCATCGGATATCATGCAATACCCATTTTACGTGAGATATCATCCATTGCATACCTTAGTGGAAAATGCTGCCGTGATAAACCCTTGGAACAGGTAATTACCGTCATGGAAAACGGGGGTGGGGTGGATGTTGAAGAGTTGATTAAAGCAACTTTGCATTTAGCTGACATGAAAATGTTGTCCAAGGAAATACCAGAAGCTGGAAGGTTGTATAAGAAAGCATGGGATTTGCGTTTTGATACACCAAATGCTGAAAAGAGTGCCATCGAAGAGTTTGGGCTTCCTATCCAATTGGGATATTCAAATGTGGGGGATGGGGTCATAGCGTTTATGGAAACTCGTTCAGCGCGGTACAACCAGAATATAAGAACTTATTACCCCCCAAAGGAAAGCCAAGGAACTGGATTTTCTTTTGAACCAACCCCATTAAGACAAAGGATGATTGGAGCACCAGTGCTTATGTGCTTTCTTCAAGTGAGGGAGATTTTGCCATATACCGAGTATGATAAATTGAATACTTATTATGTGGATCTTGGGTTTTCTGTCAAGCAGACTGGAGTTGTGAGTAAGGTGGAGGTGAGGGATAGTAATGCCCCTACTAAATTGAAAAGATATGTTAAAAAACTATTCCGCAAAATGAAGTATAGACCAAAGATAGAAAATGGTACTCCAGTTCTCTCTGAAGTGACTGTGAGGCAGACTTTCAATGATGCTGATACCTACGCCGTCATGGAGGATTCTTTTGTGTTCCCAGAAAGAATTACAGGCGCTGAACAGGTGTGTAGGTTATTGGCCACGTACTAATCCCTGTTGACATTTAAAAATACTCCGTGTATAATACTTTTATGAAAGAACGTCGAAAAGACAACTGGACTAAGATTACCTCCGAGAGTAGGGATCAGTATAATTCGTATTATCGTGATTCTAAGGGTGACGTGCATCAATTCTTTGGTGTGGTAGAAAGTTCTGATGATTATTATTATGGGATGCGAAGGGTAGATGATAGTAAGTTATTTCTGTTGCCCTGTTCTATGAACATTGAAACTTTCGGATATGCCCTTATTGAACACTATTGCCCCATATGTGGTTTGGAAACTACGGAAACAAAAACATTTTCTGAGAAGTATGGTCCCGAGGGACTGTTGATTAAAGGTTTAGAGCGGGAAGTGTGTAATAAATGTGGGGCAACCTTTCAAACTACTTTTCAAATAAACAATCAATGGCGTTTAATTGACGAGGAGTATGGCAAAGATGAAACGGTATAACGCTAGACTAAAAGTTCATGGAATAGGATCATTCGGTGACGAAGATCCTGAAGTTGAAGTGTATGAAGAACTCTTCGGGGACTACATGAAGTTCCGTGATCACGAAGACATTGTTAATAAAATGGCAGGGTGGGAAAAGTTGGTAGTAGAATGTGAGAGGTTATTAGGTTGTTCTGATCATGCCGAAAATCCGCAGATGTCAAATTTACTTAATCTGATACGAGATCAATTATCAGAAGATGATCAAGATAAACATTATTGGATATGCGTTGGTGAGGATGACGATTCTTTTGAATTTCAATGTAAGTGGTGTGAAATAAAAGATATTTTCGATCCCATGGGGAACTATTCACCTCCAACGCATGGGTGTGAAGGATAAGGAGTAATGATGAAAATGTCGAGACTTAATCTTTCCTTTTTGGCGTTATTTTGTTATGGGGTAGTTGCTGGTGCCTTTATGGATGCTTGTGTGAGATCGTTTATGGGGTTCGAAGATTATATGATCAGTGTGCAAGATCGTGGTGAGCCTTTCCATTGGTTTGTTAATGTCCTTCTTGTCCTATTATGTGTAGGTATGTCGGTGAAGCAAGCGCGTGAGCATAAAGACCTTGATTCATAAATATATCTATGGACACTTATGATAACATCCGATGACGGATATCAAAGCTAAACGAATCACAAACTTTTGGGATGATCCGATTAACCCCGGAGAGTATATATTCTACGTTGCTTACACAGATAGGGCTAAGCGCATTGGAATGCTTTTTATGTGTCCTTGTGGTTGTGGGGAAAGAGGGTCTCTTGATTTTAGGAAAGAAAATAAGCCTCGCTGGAATTGGGATGATAACGAAGAGAGCCCTACACTAACTCCTTCAGTTTTGAGGACATCGGGCTGTAAATGGCATGGTTATTTAACTGATGGTGTTTGGGAAGAATGTTAAATGAACAGAAAACGCATTAAATATTTAGAACGTATGGAAGAAAAGGCAGTATCTCAAATAATGTATATGAGGGCAGGAAAACTTGATGCAACTATGGCTTGTATTATGGAGATTGATATGTTGTTTTCCAATGCCTCAGTTGCGGAATGTAAGTGTGAATGGGCACCAGCGGATAATAAGATAGCTCCCGGTGCGGAAATGTGTATTCGTTGTGAAACTGTTAGGATTCCATTATGATTGATTTTTTAGCTATTACTACTGGTCAATGGGTAATGATATGGGTTGTTGGTTTGGTTATAGCGTACTGTACAACAGCATGGAAAGATGAGATGGATGGTCTACTGGGCATTCTAATTTATCTTTTGGTATCGCTGCTTCTGTTTTTTCTAGTGGTACTTTATGATATTTTCATAACGTTGTGGGCGTATTTAGGATGAAGCATAACTGGATATGCGTCGAGGTTGGTAATTGGTATACTGAATACCAGTGTGCTTGGTGTGAAGAAAAGAATAAAACGAAACGCGGTGCCGGTAGTTACAAGTTGCCGGTGGATGGGTGTGCTGGTTCTGGAAATATTAAACAAGTCATAGTTGTACGTAAAGATCTCAACATGCGTAAGGGTAAAATTGGGGCACAAGTGGCACATGGATCATTGGCAGTTACCCTTGAAAATTTGGATCACCCGATGGTTAAAGAATGGTTGGCTGGTATATTCACGAAGATTTGTGTCAGTTGTGATTCACTGGATGAATTAACTGAACTTAAAAAGAAAGCTGATGATGCTGATATTATCAATGCTCTGATAACAGATTCAGGTAAAACAGAGTTTAAGAACGTTGCAACATGCACCGTACTGGCTATTGGTCCAGCGTATGCAGAGGAACTTGATAAGATAACAGGTGATCTTAAATTACTATAAAGTAACCAGAAAAAAGATTGCAAAAAAGTGTTGACAATTCACATTTAGTGTAGTACTATTATCCCTTTACAGATGAGAGGAATACACATGAAAAATGTCACATTACTCGCAGTCAAGCACGCCGCTTTGCTGCTTATTGAAACAAACAAAATAACCACGACTCTTGAAGTAAAGGGTCTTTTACGGAGTCTTGATTATTTTGCTGAACAGGATGAAATTTCGTTCTTCATGAATGAGGCTGCACAAGAACTTCCATTACTGTTCTCAACAGCTTCCGGTCACAGAATATATACGCTGCCACCAGTAACTGTTTTATATGCCGCTGATGCCGCTGATGCCGCTGATGCCGCTGATGCCGCTGATGCCGCTGATGCCGCTGATGCCGCT
>Ga0114923_10001763_pt1 | contig 14838 bp, 11 predicted proteins | sample SumtaG_FD_89578 | JGI IMG/M metagenome (GOLD analysis project Ga0114923, IMG submission 89578) | Deep subsurface microbial communities from Indian Ocean to uncover new lineages of life (NeLLi) - Sumatra_00157 metaG | ecosystem: Environmental > Aquatic > Marine > Oceanic > Sediment | place: near...
ACTTTTTTTGTTCTTCTCCAATCTTCATAAAGATTTGATGTTGAGGTGATTTCTCCTGGGCTAAAAATCTTTGCATTTTCCAGAATTTTTTCCAGAGCAAAAACTTGATCTCTTATTCTTGCAGCTGCTTCAAAATCTTCTAATTTAGAAGCTTTTTTCATTTCTTTTTTTAAATTTTTCAAAACCTCTTTCTTTTTCCCCGTCAAGAGATCCAGTAAGTTTTTAACATTTCTTTGGCATTCTTTTTTTACCTTTACTTTGAAGTTTATTTCTTGTGCTAATTCAGATTTTACAAGACAGGGCGCTGGACATCTTTTAAGTTGATACCAAAGACAGGGTCTTTTGGGAAATGCTTTACAGCTCCGATAGAGAAAAATTTTTCTTAAAATTTTTAAAGTTCGTTTCAAAGAACTTCCGTCAACAAAAGGCCCAACGAATTTAGTTCTTAGTATTTTGTATTTTGTATTTTGGGGTTTGGGTTGATGGGTAATGAATATTCTTGGATAGTTTTCTTTTGTTATTCCAATAAAGAAATAATTTTTATCATCCCGCCAGACTATATTATATTTTGGTCTGTATTTTTTAATTAAATTGGCCTCTAAAATTAAAGCCTCAATTTCCGAATCTGTTTTTAAAAATCCAATTTTCATTACTTGATTAATAAAGAGATTATCTCTGAAGCTGGGTTGCTGAAAATGATTTTTTACTCTTTTTCTAATATTTGAGGCTTTTCCGATATAGAGCTTCGTGCTCCTTTTCCCATCCCTAAAAACATAAACTCCCGGGTTTTTAGGAAGTTTGGTAATGTTTTCTTTTTTTAAGAATTTAAATTTTTCCATTTTATCAAATTTTACTTTAAAACCAAGAACTACTCAACCCTTAAAATCATTTTGTGTTAGGGTTGAAATTTTGGTGATTTTGAATTAAAATAAAATTTATGGTTAAAAATTATATCAAAATTAGAGGAGCGAAAGTACATAACTTGAAGAATATCAATATTGATATCCCAAAAAACAAATTGGTTGTTATTACTGGTATTTCGGGTTCTGGAAAATCGTCTTTAGCTTTTGACACTCTTTATGCTGAAGGTCAAAGAAGATATGTAGAATCTCTTTCTGCTTATGCTAGACAGTTTTTGGGTATAATGCAAAAACCCAACGTTGATAAAATTGAAGGAATATCACCCGCTATCTCAATTGATCAAAGAAAAGCCGCTCATAACCCAAGATCTACTGTGGGTACAATTACTGAAATTTATGATTATTTAAGATTACTTTTTGCAAGAATCGGTATTCCTCACTGTCCAGAATGCGGGAAAAGGATTTCTTCACAAACAATTGATCAAATCACAGAGCAAATTTTAAAACTGCCTAAATCTTCAGAGGTTACAATTTTTGGGCCCTTGGTAAGAAGTAAAAAAGGGGAATATCGGGAGGTCTTGGAGGAAATACAGAGAGGTGGGTTTTCTAGAGTAAGAGTTGATGGAACTGTGTACCGAATAAAAGATGCTGTGGGGTTAAAATTGGCAAGATACAAAAAACACGATATTGAAGTAGTAGTAGATAGGTTGATTTTAGATAAAGACTTGGAACGTTCAAGGTTAATTGATTCTTTAGAGACAGCCCTAAAGTTAGGAAAAGGGGTTGTGATAGTTAATTCTCATAAATCAGTTAATGATTTAGTCTTCAGCGAGCGTTTTTCTTGCGAAAAATGCGGAATTTCTTTACCGGAATTAGAACCCCGGTTTTTTTCTTTTAATTCTCCTTATGGAGCTTGTCCTGCCTGCCAGGGGTTAGGTGAAAAACTAGAAGTTGATCCCAGTCAAGTGTTTCCCAATAAAAATTTATCAATTGCTCAAGGAGCTATTTTCCCTTGGGCTCGAGCTTCTCATAAAATCGGTCGCCAGGGATATTTTTGGCGGCGGCTAGAGGAATTAGCAAAAAATCATAATTTCTCTTTAAATGTTCCAGTTAAAGATTTGTCCAAAAAGACAATCAATACAATCTTATATGGTGCTGGTGAATTTTTAGGTGTGATTCCTTGGCTAGAAAAAAGATATCATGAGACCGAATCAGAATATGCCAGAGAGGAAATTAAAAAATACATGATTGAAAAAAAATGCGAAACTTGCGAGGGCAAAAGATTGAAGCCCGAAGTGCTGGCTGTAAAGGTAGCTAAAAAATCAATTAATGAAATTGCAGAAATGCCAATTGAAGAGGTAAAAGTTTTTTTTAAAGAATTATTATTAACAAAACCAGATTTAAGTAAAAAAAAGAAAAGGAACTCTGGTAAAAAAAGGAATCTTTCATTCTTAAATTCTACTGCTTTCAAAATTGGCCAACCAGTTATTAAAGAAATTTTAAACCGTCTTCAATTTTTAATTGATGTTGGTTTGGATTATTTAACCCTGAATAGGAAAGCAGCTACTCTTTCTGGTGGAGAAGGGGAGAGAATAAGATTAGCTACTCAAATTGGATCAAAATTAACTGGAGTTTTATACATTTTAGATGAGCCCTCGGTTGGTCTTCATGCCAGGGATCAAGAAAGACTCATAGGAACTCTTAAGAAACTGAGAGATTTGGGAAATACAGTTTTAATTGTAGAACATGACCCTCAAACTATTTTGGCTGCTGACTGGATAATAGATATTGGTCCGGGAGCAGGAAGAAAGGGGGGGCGAGTTATTTTTCAAGGAACACCAAAACAACTTCTCAAAGCTAAAACTCTTACCGGAGATTATTTATCAGGAAGAAGAAAAGTTGAAATATTAAGTAGTTTTACGCCAATTTTAAAAGAAAGAATGAAAAATGAATTTTTAGTGATTAAAAAAGCGGCAGAGCATAACTTAAAGAATATTGATGTTAAAATTCCCCTGGGTAAATTTGTTTGTATTACTGGTGTTTCGGGCTCTGGAAAATCTTCTTTAATGAACGATATTTTGGCTAAAGCTCTGATGAAGAAATTTTATAATACAAAAGAAGAACCGGGAAGGCATCAAAAAATTTTAGGAACTGAAAAGCTGAATAAGGTAGTTTTAGTAGATCAATCTCCGATTGGGAGAACTCCTCGTTCTAATCCCGCCACTTACACAGGAGCTTTTACCCACATTCGGAATCTTTTCTCCAAAGTTAGAGAATCTAGAATAAGAGGATATTTTCTGGGTAGATTTTCTTTTAATGTTAAAGGTGGAAGGTGCGAAAATTGTCAAGGCCAAGGTCAAATTAAAATTGAAATGTATTTTTTACCAGATATATATGTTCAATGTTCAGAGTGTAAGGGTAAAAGATTTAATCAAGCCACTTTATCCATTGAATATAGGGGGAGGAATATTGCTGAAGTTTTAGAGATGACTGTTGAGGAAGCTCTAGAATTTTTCAAAAATATTCCAGGTCTTTTTCACAAACTTAAAACCTTAAACGATGTTGGGTTGGGATATATTGAATTGGGTCAACCAGCTCCTTCTGTGTCAGGGGGAGAGGCCCAAAGAATAAAATTAGCGACTGAGCTTTCAAAAAAAGCCACGGGGAAAACATTGTACATTTTAGATGAACCTACTACCGGGCTTCATTCGAATGATATTAAAAAATTAGTATTTGTTTTAAGAAAATTGGTAGACAAAGGCAATACGGTCTTGGTAATCGAGCACAATATGGCCGTTATTCGTAATTCAGATTGGATTTTAGATTTAGGGCCGGAAGGAGGAAAAGAAGGAGGACATATAGTGGCTGTAGGTACTCCTCTTGAGATTACTAAAAATAAAAAAAGCTATACTGGAAAATATCTGAAAGGTGTTCTGTCTTAACAAAAATGAACTATCTCTTCCCTCTTGACAATGAAAGGTCTCTTCACTAATATAAATAAGTAATTAGCACTCAAAGGTCAAGGTTGCTAAAATATACACTACTTAATTAATATGAAAATACAACCGCTAGCAGATTATATTTTAATCGAACCAATAAAAGAAGAGGAAAAAACAAAATCTGGAATTTTATTACCAGAGACTGTAGATAAAGAAAGACCAGAACAAGGAAGAGTAATGGCTGTGGGTCCAGGCAAAAAAACTTCCTCTGGTAAGATTATTCCTCTGGAGGTAAGAGTGGGGCAAAAAGTTTTATTTACCAAATATGGCCCTAACGAAATAAAGGTTAATGACAAAGAATATCTTATTGCAAAACAAGAAGATATCTTAGCGATTATAGAATAACATTCCTTAACCTCCGTATCCCATATAGAAAGGAGGTTAAAAGGATTTGTAATACTAACTATTATGGCAAAAAAAATTATTTATCAAGAAGCAGCCCGTAAAAAACTAAAAGAAGGGGTTGAAAAACTAGCTAATGCAGTAAAGGTTACCTTAGGTCCCGGAGGAAGGAATGTAGTTTTAGACAAGAGCTTTGGAGCTCCTACTATTACCAATGATGGGGTAACCATTGCCAAAGACATTGAACTAGAAGATAAAACTGAAAATTTGGGAGCTGAAATTGTCAAAGAGGTAGCTGAGAAAACCAATGATGTTGTTGGTGATGGCACCACTACGGCTGTAATTTTAGCTCAATCCATAATTTCAGAAGGTGTTAAATTAGTGGAGGCAGGTTTTATTCCCGCTGACATTAACAAGGGAATAAAAGATAGAGTGGAAGCAATAGTTAAGTTTTTAAAGAGAGCTTCCATAAAGATAGAGAAGAAAGAAGACATAGCTAAAGTAGCTACAATTTCAGCTGAAAGTAAAGAAATTGGTAATTTAATTGCCGAGATAATGGAACAGATCGGCAAAGACGGAGTAATTACGGTTGAAGAATCAAAAGCCTTGGGTCTTCAAAAAGAAATTGTAAAAGGACTTCAGTTTGATAATGGTTATATTTCTCCTTATATGGTTACTGATACCGAGAGGATGGAAGCTATTTATGAAAATCCTTATATTTTGGTAACTGATAAAAAAATATCTAGCATTCAAGAGATTTTACCAATTTTAGAAAAAGTATCTCAAACGGGAAAAAAAGAATTGATTATTATTTCTGACGAAGTAGAGGGAGATGCGCTAGCTACTCTGGTAGTTAACAAACTCAGAGGGATTTTTAAGACTTTGGCGGTGAAAGCTCCTGGCTTTGGTGATAGAAAAAAAGAGATGCTCAACGATATTGCTGTCCTGACAGGAGCTCAAGTAGTTTCTGAGGAATTAGGCTTGAAATTAGAAAATATTGAATTAGATAAATTAGGTTCAGCCAGAAGGGTTGTGGCCAATAAAGAAAAAACCATAATTATTGAAGGAAAAGGAGATAAAAATGCGATTGAAGCTAGAGTTTCGCAAATTAAAAAAGAACTACAGACTACTGAATCTGAGTTTGATAAAGAAAAACTACAAGAAAGATTTGCCAAATTATCAGGAGGAGTGGCGGTGATTAAAGTGGGAGCGGCTACTGAAGTTGAGCAAAAAGCCAAACAACATAAAATTGAAGATGCGCTCAATGCATCCAAAGCGGCCGTGGAAGAGGGAGTTTCTCCAGGAGGAGGTGTGGCTTTGGTAATGGCGGCCCATTTAACAAAACCTCAGCAGGAAGGGGAACACTTATCAAGTTTGGAAAAAAAAGGTTATTTTGCCGGACACAAAATAGTAGAAACTGCTTGTCAATCTCCCTTTAGACAAATAATTAAAAATGCGGGAGCAGATGAAGTGGTTTTATATCAGATTTTTAAACAAGTAGATCAAGAGAGAGAAAAACAAGCAAAAGAAGCTGGTAAGATTGATTGGGCTTTAGGATATAATGCTGTTACTGGAAAAGTAGTTAACATGATTCAAGCGGGAATTTTAGATCCTACCAAAGTGATACGGTCAGCTTTGGAAAATGCATCATCTGCTGGCTCCATGTTTTTAACGACTGAAGTGGTGGTGAGTGAGCTTCCAGAGGAGAAAAAAGAAATGCCTCCGATGCCACCCGGTGCATATTAAAACTATAAAAAGGATATCAGGAAGCCCTCGTTATTGTTAACGGGGGCTTGCTTTATGTAAAAAGAAAATTAAGATATAATGAGAGAGCAATTCAAGGTCGGTTTATTCTATTGTGATTTTCGTTATAAAAGATAAAGAATATGGTTTTTTACATAATTTTAGGAGTAATAGTTGTATTAGTTCTTTGGGCAATAGGTGTTTATAACGGATTAGTGAAGCTTCGAAATAGAGCTCAAGAGGCTTGGTCTGATATTGATGTTCAGCTAAAAAGAAGATATAACTTAATTCCCAATTTGGTAGAAACAGTCAAGGGTTATGCTAGCCATGAAAGAGAAGTTTTTCAGAAAGTAACCGAAGCTAGAACAAGGGCTATGGGAGCTAAAGACCCAAAAGAAAAGAGTGAGGCTGAAAATGCTTTGTCTCAAACGTTAAAAACACTTTTTGCTGTTTCAGAAAACTATCCAGTGCTTAAAGCCTCTCAGAATTTTCTAGAACTTCAAAGAGAACTTAGAGATACCGAAGATAAAGTTCAAGCCGCGAGGAGATTCTATAATGGCAATGTGAGAGATTTAAGTATTAAGATTGAAAGTTTTCCAGCCAATCTTATAGCTCCTATTTTAGGATTCAAGAAAATGGATCTCTTTGAGTTGGCTGAGGCCGAAGAAAGAAAAGCTCCGAGCGTTAAATTCTAAATTTCTATGGCAACACTCTATACTCAAGCGGATTCTAATATCCGCAAGACTTGGATTTTGTTGACGCTCTTTTTGGTATTTATTATTTCTTTAGGTTGGTTTTTTAGTTACGTATTGGATGATAGTATTTTTTTAATTGGGGCAGTTATTATAAGTATTGTCCAGAGCTTTGCTAGCTATTGGTATTCTGATAAAATTGTGTTATTGATAACAGGAGCCCGTCCTGTTGAAAAGAATGATAATCCTGAACTTTATAGAATTGTTGAAAATCTTGCGATTACTGCTGGCCTTCCTATTCCTAAAATTTATATCATTAATGATTCCCAACCTAATGCTTTTGCCACTGGCAGAGATGAAAAACATGCAGTAGTGGCTGTAACCAGAGGACTTTTAGAAAAGCTAGAAAGAGCAGAGCTCGAAGGAGTTATAGCTCATGAGTTATCTCATATTGGAAATAGAGACATGCTTTTGGGTACAGTGGTGGTAACTCTGGTTGGGGTTATAGCTTTACTCTCAAGATTTTTTTTAAGAATTAGTTTTTTTGGGGGAGGGAGGAGAAAAAAATCAAGGAATTCTGGTGGACTTTTGATAGTTTTAGGAGTCATAGGGGCAATTTTAGCTCCGATTGTAGCTACTTTAATTCAGTTAGCAATTTCCAGAAAAAGAGAATTTTTATCTGACGCTTCAGGTGCTCTTTTGACGAGATACCCAGAAGGATTAGCCAGAGCTTTAGAAAAAATTTCACAAGACAGCACTCCTTTGAAAAGAGCAGATCATTCTACCGCTCATTTATATATTACCAATCCCTTTAAAGAGAAAAATTGGTTGTCAAAATTGTTTTCAACCCATCCTCCAGTTGAAAAAAGAACCAGAGCATTAAGGGGGATGAAGGTTTAAATTCTGGAGAGGTGCGTCGAATGGTTAAGACACATGCCTGGAAAGCATGAGCTCCGCAAGGGGCTTGCAGGTTCGAGTCCTGTCCTCTCCGCCCTTGCTTCGCTGAAGGAAAAGAGGATGAATTTAGCCCGCTACAAGAACGTTGCGGCAGAGATTCTCATATTGCAGCGAAATATAAATATAATATAAAATAATCACAAAAATATGGATTTTTCAAATTTTTTACCCAATTTAACCTCCTGGTTTATAGCTCATGGCATAAAGATTGCCTTGATTTTAATTGCAACCATTCTAATTAATCGCTTTTTGAAAGTTTTTATTAGAAAGACGGTAAAAAAACAAATTAAAGATAACATTCCAAGGGAAGAAGAAAGAAAAAGAATAGAGACCTTAGTCAGCGTTTTTGAAGGAACTCTTAAATTTATAGTTTGGATTGCAGCCGTCTTGATGATTTTACCTGAGGTTGGTGTTAACACCGCTCCCATTTTAGCTGGTTTGGGGGTGGCTGGTTTAGCTATTGGTATGGCAGCCAAAGGTATTGTTTCAGATTTCATTGCTGGTCTCTTCATTATCATGGAAAATCAGTATCATCTTGGAGACAAAGTAAAAATCGCCGGGCTTGAAGGAGAGGTAAAAGAAATAACCTTAAGGAGAACAATCATTAAATCTGAAGATGGTTCGATTCATTCAGTTCCTAATAGTAAAGTCATCATAGTTTCTAAAAAATCTCAGTAGAATCTAGTTTTAAAATCTGTCTTATGATGTCTGACCTTAAAAAAGAAATAATAAAGAGAAGAGCTCTGAGAGAGCTCCAAGCGCTAAAAGATAAAAAAGGATTCTTAAGAGCTGGTATTCCAAGATTCAATCGACTTTTTGGGAGAGATGCTTTGATTTCTGCTTGGCAGTTATTAGATAAAAAACCTGGTATTTGTCAGGCAACCCTTGAGATTTTATCTCAATTGCAGGGAAAAGTTTTTAATGACGAGAGAGAAGAAGAGCCTGGGAAAATTATTCATGAAACTGAATTAGGTAAATCTCGTCATTTAAAAAGAGATTTCCCTTTTCCTTATTATGGTGCTATTGATTCAACTCCTCTTTTTTTAATTTTATTTTCTTTTTATTACAAAAAAACAAAAAATCTTAAATTTTTAAATAGTCACTGGGAGAATATTTTAAAAGCTCTCCATTGGGCAGAAGAGTATGGAGATAAAGACAAAGATTGTTTTTGGAATATCAAAGAAAAAATCCCAAAGGTAATTTTCATCAAGGTTGGAAAGATAGTTTTGAGAATCATTTAAGGATAAAACCTCCGGTGGCCATAGTGGAAGCCCAAGGATATCAATATTTAGCTCTAAAAGAAGTTTCTCAATTAGCAAAAATAAAAAAAGATTGGGATCTGGCAGAAAAACTAGAAAAAAGAGCTAAAAATTTGAAAGAAGAATTTAACAAAAAATTCTGGATGGAAGATAAAAAATATTTTGCTCTAGCTCTAGATAAAAACAAAAATCAAAAGAAAGCTATTACTTCAAACCCTGGCCACTTACTTTTTACCGGGATTTTAGATGAAAATAAGATTGATTTTGTTGTCAAAAGGCTTTTTGAGAAAGATCTCTTCACCTCTTTTGGAATTAGAACGCACTCTGATTTAGAATCTGATTTTGATCCCAAGAGTTATCATTTAGGCTCTGTTTGGCCCCACGATAACTGGATTATCTCTCAAGGATTGAAAAAGTTAGGATATCAAGAGGAATATCAGAGAATAAAAAAAGCCATCTTGTTGGCCTATAAAGAAATTGGCTTTTTGCCAGAATTATATGGAGTAATTGATGGTGGACTCACCTTAGATTTAAAAAAGAAACCTTGTTATCCTCAAGCTTGGGCGTCAGGAGCTCTATTTTCTTTTTTAAATTCTAATTAATTCTTTAAAACTAAAAGATTTTTTAATGAGTTTTTTAAAAAACTCTTTTCTTTTTTTTAAAAGAGAAGTTTTTATTTCAGAGGGCTTAGTCTCTATTCCACCTACTGCTAGATAAAAAATAACAATTGGGAATAGTTTTTTAAAGGCAGTTTTTTCTTTTGGCGAAAGAAGCTTTAAATAAGTTTTTATCAATTCTCTTCTTATTGATTTTTTGGCCTGCCACAAATGAGTGAAAAAATAAGCTATGTCTGAGGCAAGATTATTGATTTGAATTGATTCCCAATCAATAATTTTAAGAGTGCCGTTTGAGATGATTAAATTACCTAAGTTAAAATCCCCGTGAGAAAAATATTTATTTTCTTTTTTAATTAAATCAGTGTTTTTTTGAAATAGTTTTAAAACCTTCTCAGCTTCTTTTTTGCTAAGAATTTTTCTTTTTAATAAATAGGGAAGAAAGTTTTTAGATTCTAAATAATTTTTTACCGGAAATTTCTTTAGAGGAATATCTTTTAGAGAAGAAAGCGGCGTATCTTTTATTTGGCAAACAGCTTCAGTTATTAATTTAGCGTCTTTTTCTTTCATTTTTTCCTTTAGTTGTTCATTGGTACCCAGAGGAGAACTGGGAAAATATTCGCGGGTAAACCACTCAAAATCTTTTTCTAGTTTTGCAAGATATATTTTAGGGAGATACTTTGAAATTGCAAAATCTCTTTTTTTTATCTTTTTAAAAAAAGAGATTTCTCTTTTCATTTTTTCTTTAGCGTCTGGGTTTTTGTGCAATCTAGCATAAAAAATCACTTTTTTATCTTGAGAATCAGTACATAAAGACAAATACCTGTGTTTTTTAGCTTTTGTTTTTTTAATGAACTTTTTAGGTGAAACTTTAGCTTTTAAATTTATTTTTTTAAGGATATGGGTAATTTTTTGTTCAATTCCTGGGATTATGTTTTTCATGTTTTTTAATAATCTTTAAGAAGACCTTTTCGTAATTATCAGCCATAGCCTTGATACTAAATTTTTTCTCAACCCAAGCCCTACATTCTTTTCGGTTGATTTGATCTATTTTCTTGATCGCTCTCCCCATTTCTTTTAGGTCTTTGACTATAAATCCTGTTTTTCCATCTTTTATTACTTCTTTGGCCGAACCTCTATCAAAAGCAATCACTGGAGTTCCACAAGCCATAGCTTCAATAAAAGTAAGACCAAATGGTTCTTCCCATTGAATAGGGCATAAAAGAACTTTGGCTTCCCCGTAATATTTATGAGTAAGATGATAGGGAATATTACCTATATACTGAATATTTTTGCTTAAAAAGGGTTTTATTTTCTTATTCCAAAAAACACCTTCATTTGGAGTACCAGCAATAATCAGTTTTTCTTTCGCTCGCCTAGCAGCTTTAATAGCTATATCTGGTCCTTTGGTAGAAAGTAATCTGCCTAAAAACAAAAGGTGGTTTTTTGGTTTTTTAGTGAAAGGAAAAAGCTTTAAATCAATTCCATTGTAAACAGTATCCGTATAGTTTAATTTTGGCGCTGGCTTTTTTTGAGCGTCAGAAATTGGGACTAAGTATTGATTTTTAGAAGAAAAAACTTTAAAAATTTCTGCTCGCCAAGGAAAAATTGGATCATGTAATGTATAGGCGACTGGTATTTTTTGAAAAGCCAACCCCAAAGGTAATGCTCTATCAATGGGGTGGACGTGCAAAATATCTAATTTTTCTTTTAGAGCTACTTTGTACATTAAAGATACAAAATACTGGTCCCACAAGTTAAAAATTTTGTGAACCTCAATTCCTCCCACATAGGGACCGGATAAAATCTTTGAATCTTTTTTCCCCGATATACCGCGAAGAGGTTTTAAGTTTCCCGAAATCAATTTTGACACTTTGGGTTTAGAGCCCTGGGGAGCAAAAAAATAAATTTTATGACCTTTTTTTTCTAAACCTTCAGCTATAGCTTGGGCAATTAACATGGGGGCATAAATTACTCCCTTTGGACGAGGAATGGTAAAGTGACCTGTCATTGTCATTCCAATTTTTAATTTCTTTTTGATCATTTTTTCTTTTTGCTTAATTGGTAATAAAGTTTTTCATACCTATCGGTCATTCTTTGATAGCTAAATTTTTCTTCAACCCATTTTCGGCAATCACTCCTCTTAATTTGGGTGATATTTTTTATAGCCTTAACAATTCCTTCAATATTTTTCTTTCCTCTTTTATTCTTAAGGGGCAGCACAAAACCTGTTTTGCCATTTTTTACTACCTCAGAAACAGAGCCGCGGTCAAAAGCTATTACTGGGGTTCCACAAGCCATAGATTCTACCATTATTAACCCAAAAGGCTCATGCCACTCAATAGGATATAAGCAGGCAATAGCATTGCCATAAAAATCAGAAAGCTCTTTTTGAGATAATTCACCTATAAATTGAATTTTCTTATTTAAGTGAGGTTTTATTTTTTTATTAAAATAATCTTGTCTCGTGGGATCAAGTCTGCCCGCCAAAAGTAATTTTACTTTAGCCATTTGAGCCGCTTTAATGGCTTCCTCTATTCCTTTATAAGGATCAATGCGGGCTATCCAGACAAAGTAATCTTTAGGTTTTGGATTGAACTTTAACAAAGAAACATCTATGCCATTGTAGACTATGGAATTGTGAGGAAATTTTACCGGACAAAGCTTTCTTTGAGATTTTGAAATAAAGCAACCATAACTAGTTTTTTTATGAAGATCAAACATTTTGAGTCGGCTGGGTAATCTTTTTGGGTCAGTGATTGAAGAAGTATAAAGAGGGTTGTGAAAAGTATGAATAACTGGAGTTTTAGTTAGTTCTTGGAAAAAGAGAGTCCAGAGGTCTAGGTGGGAGTGGATAACATCAAAGTTTTCAGCTTTTGAAAAAGCAAGAGATAGGTTCTCCAAATTCCAAAAAGGATCTGTCCAGGGGACATTGTCTTTTTTAAGAGCTCGAGGATAGACAGAAAAAAGTTTAGCTTTGGTTTTAGAATCTCCTGAGGCAAACAAGCTTACATCATGTCCTCTTTTTACTAATTCTTCTGTAAGCCAATGGACTATTCTTTCTATTCCACCATATTTTTTAGGCGGGACTCTTACCCATAAAGGAGCTATTTGAGCAATTTTAAGTTTTCTTTTTTTCATACTTTTTTTCATACCTTGGTAGGTTTATTATGACTCCGAAGTCGAGGAGGAGTCGTTTTTTAATATTTTTTTATAGAGTTTTTCATATCTATTGACCGTCCTTTTTAAGTTAAAATTTTTTTTGATATGATCTCTACAATCAGCCCTGGAAATCGTCTTAATTTTTTTTAAGGCTTGACAGGCTTCTTCAACTGAGTCCACTAAAAATCCAGTTTTTCCATCTTCGATTAGTTCTGGCATCGCGCCTTCCTTAAAAGCAATTACCGGAGTTCCACAAGCCATAGCTTCAATTACTACTAAACCAAAGGGTTCTGGTCTCTTGATTGGAAAAATAAAAGCTTTGGCGTTTTTTAGCAATTCAATTTTTTTCTCAAAGTTTGAAGCTCCGACATATTGAATTTTTTTGCCGTCAATTAAAGGTTTAATTCTAAAATTAAAGTAATCTCCGTATTCTGGCAGGATATTTCCAGAAATTATTAGGTTTTCTCCGCTTAATTTGGCAATATCAATGGCTCTGGCTATTCCTTTTTCTGAGGATACTTTTGAAAGCCACAAAATTTGATTTTTAGGTTCTGGATTAAATGGATATTTTTCTAAAGGTAAACCATTGTATATTGTTTTGACAATATTTATACCGGGCCCTGATCTTCTTTGGTCTTTTGAGATAGCAACAAAATTAATGTCGGGGAATTTTTTATAGAGGATGATTGTTTCTTCGGTTAGGGGATGGTGGAGGGTGGTGACTATTTTAGGTTTTAAAAATCTTGAATAAGGAGTGGTATAGAACTCACAATGGTCATGAATGACATCAAATTTATCCTGTAAAGAAATTAATTTTTCATAAAGTAGAGCAAAAACAGCATGAGGAGTTTTTAATTTTGCTCGCCACAAGGATTTAGGCCAGATTGGAACTAAATTGGCTTTTGTTCTAGCATCTTCGGTAGCAAAAAGGGTGACCTCGTGTCCTCGCCTTACTAGCTCATCACAAAGCCAAGAAACTACAAGTTCAGTCCCGCCATAAGTATAAGGTGGTATTGGAATCCAAAGTGGTGCCACTTGAGCAATGCGCATATCAGTAATTCAAGTTAGTCGCTCATCCTCCTCCAGCCTTACGGCTGGCTCCCTCACAAAATCTTATGGGGGATTTGGATCAGCTTTTTTTTAAATTGTAAAACAATTAAAGATATTTTCCTCCACCGGAGATACCTAAGGGTTCTCCCGACCTCCCTCCTTTATGTAAACTATCGGCAATATTTTATTGAAAATTTGTCACTTCTATTGTATCATAAGTCTGCTAATTAAACTATGTTTAACTCTCCAATTGACGAGATAAAATCAAAGCTTGATATTGTTGAAGTTATTGGGAGCTATATCAAACTAAGGAAAGCGGGAGCTAATTATAAAGCTCTTTGCCCTTTTCATTCTGAAAAGACACCTTCTCTTTTTATTAGTCCTGCCAGGCAAATCTGGCATTGTTTTGGATGTGGATTGGGCCACAGTACTTTTGATTTTGTAATGAAAGTTGAAGGAGTAGAATTTGGTGATGCTTTACGGATTTTAGCCCAAAGAGCAGGAGTAGAGTTAAAATCAAAAAGACCAGAGTTGAGAACAAAAAGACAAAGAGATTATGAAATTTGTGAGTTGGCAACAAAATTTTTTGAAAAACAACTAAGCAATAGTCCGCAAGGTAAAAAAGCTAAAGATTATCTTCTGAATAGAAGAATAACTGAAGAATCAATCCAAAAATGGAGAGTGGGCTGGGCCCCTAATACTTGGCACGGTTTATCTGATTTTTTAATTTCCCAAAAATATAAAACGGAAGAAATTAGAAAAGCGGGGTTGGTGGTAAAAAATGAACAAGGAGGGTATTATGATCGCTTCAGGGGTAGGATTATTTTTCCAGTTTTTGATTTAAATTCTCAAATTGTAGGTTTTGGTGGTAGAATTCTTAAAGGAAACAAACAAATTGCAAAGTACATTAATACTCCCAATACTCTCTTATATGATAAAAGTAGAATTTTATATGGATTAGATAGGGCAAAAATAGAAGCAAGGAGAAAAGATTTTTGCGTCCTAGTAGAGGGTTATATCGATGTTATTATGGGACACCAGTCTGGCATAGGAAATATTGCTGCTACTTCAGGCACAGCTTTAACATCATATCGATTGAGTATTCTTAAACGATATTCTGATAACTTAGTTTTAGCTTTTGATATGGATATTGCTGGAGA
>Ga0114923_10001764_pt1 | contig 14837 bp, 13 predicted proteins | sample SumtaG_FD_89578 | JGI IMG/M metagenome (GOLD analysis project Ga0114923, IMG submission 89578) | Deep subsurface microbial communities from Indian Ocean to uncover new lineages of life (NeLLi) - Sumatra_00157 metaG | ecosystem: Environmental > Aquatic > Marine > Oceanic > Sediment | place: near...
TAATGTAGAATGTCTTCTTTGTTCTTTTAAATCTGCCCCCACACTAAAATGTTTACCCGTACCGGTAAAAATTACTACACGAGTTTCTGTATCTCTTTGGAATTCTCCTGTTACCTGTTCAATTTCACGCATTAGAATTGAATTGAGTGCGTTGAGCTGATCTGGTCTATTTAGTGTGACTATAGTTATGTGATCATCACGTTTTTCAATCAAAAGATGTTTATATTCCATATTTAACCACTTTAATTTTTCCCTTAAATTTGAATTTAAAAATCAATTATCATTCAAAAACTATTTAGAAAATTATTAAGATCATATATTAATAGGGTTACTACTATTAATTTTCTACAAACCTATATTTTTATTTATCTAATCATTTATAGTTATAAGAGAAAATTAAATAATATAGTAGAGATCTTATGAATAAAATTAAAGATGAAATCATTTCAATGTTAATTGAGCATTCTAGAATAATCTATTCTGTTATATCAGATATGGCAGTATACTATTCAGTTTGGGCAAAAGATTATGAATCTAATAAAGAGAGCTTGGATAAAAAAAAGATCAAAATGCAATTACTTGAAGAAGATGGAGATAGTATTAAAATTCAATTGATCCAAAAATATGCTGAAGCTGGACCACAAGGATTAAGGGACTACATAGCTCTTATCCTAAAAATGGACAATGTAATTAATGATCCATTAGAAATAGTTGATATGTTCTCAAAGCTAAAATTAGTCAACGGAAAAGACGATGATATTAAGAAAAGATATGAAAAATTGATCAACAAAACAATAAGTATGGCTGATGTATTAAAGTCTACAATAAAAAGCCTGAGGGATAAACCAGAAATCGTATTTAATAATACTACGGCTATACACGAAATAGAAAATGAAATTGATTCAATTTACCGGCAATTCCTTGAATCCTTATATTCTAATGAAGAATTAGATATTAGAAAACTTCTAAGAATTAGAGATAGTATCGTTTTATTGGAAAGACTTTGCGATAAAATCCATGATATTGCCGATCTAATTAGAATATTACTATACCAATAGGATTTTTTGGGATCTGTATATCATCCCCAAAAATTGAATTAAGATTTTCAATTAAGTAAAGATAGACCAACTGTTTAAAAACTTATAGTAATTTTAATCTACTTCTAAGGTTTGGTTGAATTTTCTTCTTTTTTATCTGATTTAGACCCTTTTCAAGTATATTAATGTTAAAATTGTAGAAAAAATGATTCGAATATGACTATTAAAACTAAAAAGATGATAATACCTAATAAGAAATAGAGTGGCCGACCACTATCGTTTTCAGGTAACACTTCTCGTATTATTGTATAAAGGATTACGCCCGAAATGAATGAAAATAGAAAGTATATAACTTCCGTTGAGATGTTGAAAACTACAGTTAGTAATAAACCAACAAATACTCCAATCAGCGCAGATGATGCTACAATGATCTTTAAATAAAGCGGTTCTTTAGATTCTTCATTTACCTCTATACCCGGAAAAAGTACGATATCGTTTGAAGTTTTAGATGTTAAAGCTTTGAAAAATGCAAAAACAAAAAATAGGGCTGCTATTACCAAATCGTGTACCAACAGTTGAAAAAGTATGATTCCAATAATAAGATGATACACAAAATTCGTATACATGTGAAGGAAATCTAAACGTTCGTTTATATGGTTTTGAATTTTAACTTTTAAACTATGATCTTCTATTAATAGTAATTCTTCTTGATGAGAAAATGCATTTAATTTTGATGCAATTTCTTTTAAGCTTTGTTTGTCATAATCCTTTTCCATTAATATATTTCTCATCGATGTACCGAGTACTTTTTCTTTTTCTATACACTCTTCTTGAAATTTGGATGTATTTTGTAACATGCTTAATTTTTTGGTTAGCAATAATAATGAAATCTTGTTTTGATCATCTCCCGTTAATCCTTTTATTAAAGATTTCTCAAGATCCCTCTCTTTTAAGATACTTTCTTTTTGTAATTCCCGTACTTTTTCATAAGAATTCAAACTTTTAATAAATTTATCCATTGTGAGTTGATTATGATAACCCTCTTGTATTGTATCTCTAAACAATTTCCTTAGCCTTTCTTCTTCTTCTATGTATAAGCTTCGTATTTTAGAAATCTCTTGTAAAGCGGAAAGCTTGCGTAATATTGAAATTTTGTCTATGTCACTATTAAAAATATCCTTCTCATGACTCTTTTCTTTTGTTAAACAAGCTTCTTGTATTTTTGAGATTTCTCTCAACCCACAGATTTGTTCAATTAGTTTAATATCAAGAAGCCCACCCATGTTAATTTCTTCTATTAATCTATTTAACATACTTATTTCGAGTTTGCCTGCTCTTTCTATAATCATCTCATGCATTATGGATATATTCGACAACTCTCCTAATTTTAAAATTAAAGTTTCTTTTGAAATTAACTCTTGGATTTGGTGTTCATTAGTCAGATCTTTTATTACTATGTTTGATATGTTCTGTTCTGATTCTAACAATTCCTCTTCTTTTTTACATAACTCTATCAACATATTTATTTTAACCAATAATATCATTACGGTAGGTTGGTTTTGAGCCTGCTGTGATAATTTTTTTAATATAGAGTTTTGAAGTTTTCTCTCATCCTTTATGCATTCTTGATGTATTATTGCGATCTCCTTTAATGATGAAAATTTGTTTAGTCTTGTAAGGTCGCTAACATTATTAGAGCCACTTAAATTTTTCACTAATTTCTTTCCTTCTTCAAAACATATTTCTTGTATTCTAGATATCTCTTTTAAAGCAAATAATTTTTCAATTATTTTTATAAAAGTATTTTTTAATACATCATCTCCTAGTATCTTACTTATTAAAGATTCTTCAAGGTTTTTCTCTTTTTCTATGACTTTTTCTTCTTCTAGCCCTAAAGCTCGTAATTTTAACCGAGATTCTCGTTCTACTCTGAATAAAATATACTTTTCTGTAAGGTGAATTGCACTAAATCCCGCAAGTATACCAATAAATTTGAAAAGTGGAAAAGCGAAATCTTCCAAACCAATTTCTATCTCTGGTAATAGTATAATAAAAAAATATGTAATTGTGGTTCCAGCTATGAGCGATGTATTAATCTCTTTAGTTTTCTGCTCATTAAATATATCTACAATAAAAAATAGAAGCCCAAGTACTATTCCTAAACCTAATGCAAAAAAAATCGAATTATCCACAAATAATCACTTATTCATTAATTAAATAAGTAATACAAAAAAATAAATCTTTTGGGTTTGGAAAATAGCTATAATTCTTTAGAAGTAGAACTAATTTTTCCTTGTTTTTAAAAAATATTTTAAGAAAGAATTACGCCTATATAGAAAATCCTTTATCTAATTAATAAATGATTCGTTATGGTTTAAACCATTCAAAAAAATAATAGGAATTAGTTAGTGGATTCGCGATAACGAACTTCTTCCTAACAGATGTTGCTAAACGACCAGCACGTACCATATCTATTGCTGTTATTTCTGAATCATGTGGAAAGACGTGTACCATGAAGTGGGAATGTTCAAGACCCGGACCTTTTTTATAAACAACAAAATCTGCCCCAAATTTAAGTCCCGGTCTAGGAATATACTTCTTTTCCCTTAAATCTTTATAAATAATATACTTTTCTTCAAATTTGTTATGTATATTTTTAGCAATTGTGAAAAACTCCTTAGGGTTCAAATCTTTTTTCTCTTTTACATCATAGATGGTGATTTCATTTTTTTCTAGTAAATAATACGCTTCAATTAATGATAACTCACTTGGTTTTGAGAAATATTCTAATCGTGGTTTGTTGATCCCCAAGGGACTCCCAAAAAATCCCTTTTTTACATATAAATAAGACGCGAATAATGGATTGAATACTATAACTCTTGAATTGATAAACTTAGTTGGAATCTTCTCTGGTACTTCGATTTCATCAAGATTTATTTGGTTATCCTTTACTTCATTCATCAAGAAAGAGATATTATCAATAATTTAATAATTCTTACAATTCTTCTTGGATTAGATTAAATTATTTAAGTTTTAAAAATAATAAATTTAATATTGAATTATTAATGATCGGTGAAATAATGATTAGAAGAGCATCTCATGCTGGAAGTTGGTATCGTGGGTCAAAGAGTGGTTTAAAGGATGCATTAGATGGATATTTCAACGATGAAAAATTTGGACCTAATGAATCATTAGTAACTTCCGATAATGATGAAAGAACAATCATTGGTGGTGTTTCCCCACACGCGGGAATGGACTATTCCGGATCTTGTGCGGCTTTCACTTATTTAAACTTATTTAAAGAAAAAATCCCGGAAACAGTAATAATTTTAGGTACAGATCATATTGGATATAGCAAAATTGCTTTGATGGAAAAAGGAGAATGGGAGACTCCATTAGGAAATTTATTAATTGATGAAGAGTTATCAAAAAAGATATTAGACAACAGTAGTATTATTGAATCAGACAGTTCTCTGTTTGTGGGATTTCAAGCTGAGCAAGAACACAATATAGAAATCCAACTCCCTTTTATAAAATATTGCTCATTCGATAAAGAAGTGAAAATTGTAACTATTAAAATCGCTGGTAGTAGAGATTATAAAACATTGGATGAAGTAGCCAAGGATATATCTAAAGCAGTAAACTCAATAAATAAGGATGTTGTGATTGTAGCATCTTCAGATATGTCACATAAGCAAGTGGATAGTTCAAAGCAACTAGATAAATTTAAAGAGATAGATATGGCAGTAATTGAAGAATTCAAAAACTTAAATGCTAAAAAGACTCTTGAAAATGCATTAAAAACAACTGTGTGTGGACCACAAACAATTACTACCCTCATGTTAATTTCTGAAAACTTAAACGCAACTAAAGGTGAATTATTGAAATATTATACAAGCTCAGAAAAAGCTGGAAGTATTGGTGGATATTGTGTAGGGTACTTTTCAGGTGTTTTGATGAAATAATTACATATCATAAAATTAAGATAAAATAATAATAATAAAATAATATAAAAGAAAGCGTTAAAGAAAAATGCCAGAAGAAGAGGAAAAAGTGGAAGACTTCATCAGCCTTTGGCGCAAAAAGATGATAGACGATCCCAAAAAACCAGAGGGTGATGGAGAAATGTTTGACCGTATCAAAAGTTTAGCTGAAGAAAATGATAAATTGAGGAATAAAATAACCGAAAATATAGAACTTATAGGCAGAACAGAAGATATTGTGAGGAAAACTATTGAAGAAAATACGAGATTAAAAGAAGAGATAAAACAAGGATCCTCAAAAGGAGAAAGTCAAGTTATTGATCTTCAAAATGAAAATCGTGACCTTTCAAATAGGATTAAGAGTCTAATAAATAGTTTAACAGCAAAAGACAATGAAATCAATGGTAAAGACAATGAAATTAACCTCAAAAACAATGAGATCAGCGTTAAAGATAATGAAATTAGTATTAAAAAAAATGAAATAACTGAATTAAATTTGAAATTAAATGAAACTAAATCAGCTTTAGAATCCATAACGAATGCTGCTCCCGAAGACAATTCTGAAGTTTCTAAAGATTTAATTGAAGATTTACAATCAGAGTTATCTAGAAGGAAATCACAAGTTAGTGAATTGGAGAGTAACATAGAGGAATCAAATGCAAAAATATCCTTATTAAATGATAAACTAATTGAAAAGGAATCAAAACCTCCAGTTGATTTCGATATTCCTGTTGAACCCCCAAAACCTGAAGTGATTAAACCACAGCCTACTCAAGTATCACCAGGAACTCTTGAACTGTTATGTCAAGACTTACAATCAGATTTGAATAAATATAAGAGAATAGTAGATAATTTAACTAAAGAAAAATCTAGTTTAAAAGAAAAACTTGAAAGTGGTGGTATTAAACTTGAACCAGAGGGGATTACAGAAATTAAAAACGAAAATGAAGCTCTAAAAACCGAACTTTCTCAATTACAAGAAGCTTTAAAAGCAAAAACTAAAGCCACTACAGAAACTCTTTCTATTGTAGAAGCTGAAAGATTAATTGAAGATCTCAAAGAACAACTAAAACTTAAAGATAATTTAATTAAAGGATTGAAAACATCCTCTCAAACTCAGACTATAGCACCTAAGGGTCCAATGTCTGGTTTAATTGAAGAATTACAAAATAATATAAACAAATTAAAAATATCACTAGAAGAAAAGAATAATATAATTGAACAATTAAAATCATCATAAATGAGTAACCAAGATAAAATTCATCCTTCTTTATTTTTTATTGGACATTTCGCTGTTGATAATGTTATAAGGTTTAAACGATTAAGCAAACCGACTCTAGGAGGTAGTGTTTCTTATTGTTCTCTAGCATTGAGAGCTTATACACAATCTGCAAAAATAAGTATTATATCTCACGTGGGGAAAATTAATTTTGATAAATCTTTGTTTAATATTATTAGAGATAAAAATATTGATCTAACAGGAATTAAATATTCCGGTGTAGAAAATACTAATTTTATTTTAGACTATTTTAACCATACCCGGACTTTAACGCTTAAATCAAAAAGCCCTAATCTTGTAGTTAGTGATATCCCACTAAAATATCTAGATAATCCCCCTGATGTAATAGTCTTAGTACCCTTATGCAATGAAATATCATATCAATACATTTCTCAAATATCTAAACTATTTCCAAATATATTTTTTGGATTAGATTTACAAGGATTTATAAGAAATATCGATGAACGTGGGATCGTTTCCCATATATATGATGAAAAAATAATTTCTAACATCACTAAAATCATTGATTTGATCGGAGACAAGTTAGTTCTTAAGGGATCTGAAGAAGAAATGAAATTACTAGCAAATGAAAACGTTGACCTTGATAAAGTAATGATGTACTTTGAAGAATTTGGTACAAAGGGTATATTTATTATGACTTTGGGAGAAAGAGGGTCACTAATCTACCAAAGAGGAAAGAAAATCTTAAAAATCCCTGCCTTTAAACCCAAGAAAACCATCGATGAAACTGGTGCGGGAGATGTATACTTATCTATATTTTTATATGAATTCCTACTGAGTGATAAATCCTGGAGCGCTATTGAGAATATTGGATATTTAGCTTCTGCAGCTGCTTCATTTTCGGTAGAAAGAAAAGGACCTTCTGGATCTGTTATAAAAGAGAAGGTGTTAAAGAGAATGGAAAAAAAACAACATATCACATAAAACGGAGAGATAATAATACATATAAATATTCATTTTGGTGTAGGGGTTATAATCGGGTCTATCTCTAATTATTTTTTTCGATTGACATTTATAGAATTCTTTCTAATTGTGATATTTGCATTTGTTTGCGATTTTGATGTCTTCCTTTCTAAATACGCTTTAGAGAATAACCATAGAATGTTAGTTACTCATTCTTTTATCCCAGGAATTATAATTATCATTTTGGGATTACTTTTTAATGCAATCTTTATAATCATTAGTGGTTTTAGTTATGTTATCCATATTATCATCGATACTTTTGATTGGGGAACAAACATTTTTTATTTTCAAAAAAAACTAATAGGTTTTAAATTATTAATTTCAAAAGAAGAATTTAGCAATATTTCTAAATACTTACGGGAATACAAAAACAAACAATCATTCTTTGATGAAAGATATTTCGGTTGTAAAGCTTGTTTAATTATCGAAATTCTGATTTTTATTATGATGATATTATCGATGACATTTTTTGCGCTGGAGTATTATTTAGTTCTTATAATTTATTTCATTTTTCTATCTTTCCATTTATATCGCCACTTTATATTAAAAAAGATTGAATCTAAATAAATTACTTTTATGTATAAATGATAAATATTATATTTAGAATAAGAATAAATAACCATTTTAGTTAGGTGTTAAAAAATTGGTAGAAAGAAAGGTTAAAATAAATTTAGAAAAGGATATGATTTATAAGTGTGATTTAGGTGATATCAAGACAGGAGATTGCTATATTGACGAGAGTGGCAAACCAGAGTCAGAAATGGTAGGTCCGAATGCTGCTCATTTATTAGGTATGGCGATATTAGGTTGTTTAACCTCTAGCTATGTATTTTGTTTTAGTAAAAAAGATTTAATTGTTGAAGATATAAAAGCTGAAGCTATTGTTACAATTTTCAGGAATGAAAAAGGATTTGTAAGAGTAAAGAAAATTGATGTTAATATAAATCCTAAAATTGATACCCCAGATATGCATAAAAGAGCTGTTCAGTGCCAAAAGATGTTCCAACAGTATTGCACGGTTACCGCTTCAATTAGGGAAGGAATAGAGGTAAATGTAAACTTCGATTTCTAAGTTCTACTTTTTAACTCTTTTAATTCTCAATCTTTTATTCCCTCTTCAGTAATCGTAAAGACAGTATCACTTTCAGGTAAGTTAGGCGCATCAACAACTTTAGCAACTCTTTGATCTCCTTTTCCTTTCCTCAGAAAAATCCGGATTGTTGCCCCATGAGCGACTATATTCCCACCTGTATGCGTAGTTGGGTTCCCATAAAAAACATCAGGTTTAGAGGATACTTGATTAGTAAACACCACAGCGAATTCATCGTACACTTCAGATAATCTCTAAAGGTCATGTATATGAGAATTTATCGTCTGCTGACGTGATGCTAAAGTCCCTCTGCCAATATACTCGGCACGAAAGTGTCCTATCAAGGAATCTACTACCATTAATTTAATTTCCTTTTCTTCAATTATCCTCGGAGCTTCCCTTACTAACAATATTTGATGATCGCTATTATAAGCCCTACCAATAGTTATTTTCTTCAATATTTCATTATAATCTAAATCTAATGCACTTGCCATTTGGATTATTCTTTCCGGTCTAAATGTACCTTCTGTATCAATGTATAACGCATTTCCTTCAAGACCTCCTTGTTCATATGGCAAATGGGCATTCACACAAAGTTGATGGGCTAATTGTGTTTTTCCAGTACGGTACTCACCATAAAGCTCAGTGACTGCTCCCGGTTCAATTCCTCCACCTAATATATCATCTAAATTCTGGCTTCCAGTGGTTAATCTATTTAAGGCCTTTCGTTTTTCCCATATTTTATCCGCAGATTTGAAACTCATTTTTTCTACATCTTGTGCAGTTTTAACCAATTTTTCAGCCGTTTTATCTCCTAATCCTACTTCACCAGTTAATTTTTTTAATGGATACATAGCAAGTGTTCTAACTGATAAAATCCCAGCGTCTTTTAGCTTTTTTAATGTTGCATCTCCGATTCCAGGTAAATCCCTTAGGCTATAAGTTCTTGATGCAGGGTCTTGTTCTTCACTATCGGATTCGGTATTTCCTTTTTTTTTTTCCATTGTTGAATATTAAGAATTATTCGTATTTGAATTCCTTATAATCTAATGATTTGTTGTAATGTAAATATAAAAATTATAATAAAAAGTAAGTAGAAGGTTGTTAAAATTGTTTTGTTTTAGTTGTTCTCGAGGCCCGATCTCGTAATTAACAGGAGTACGACAAAAAGTATTACCGAAAACAAGAATGTCAAAACGCCCATTGCCTCAGGAATCCATACAAAGCTTAAATATAGAAAGGGTAATATGAAAATTAACACAAATATAATAATAATGGGCAATGTTGCTTCTTCATCCTTTATATCAATAATGAGCGGTATAATTACAAGTAATACCATTATAGTCGCAACTAATCTGAATAATAGAGCTATATTCGCACTATGATGGGTATGAACATTTGGTAGCCAGAAATACCATACTGGATCAACGTTGGCTTGTAAACTAGTATTAATCTCCGGTATTATCGCAGTTACTATCATTTGAATTATAATCCCGAGGAAGAGATATAATAGAATCTCATTAATTTCCTTATTTTTCTTCATATAAACTGCAATAGTATCTCGTAATAAGGTGATATCCCATAGAATAAAAAGGATAATATACGAAAAAAGAGGATCGTAACCTAAGCTCCAGTGCATATTTACTGGAAGTAACGCTGCAACATAAGCAAAATATCCATACTTTTCATTTCTCTTAAAAAGATCGAATAAAAGAAAAATACCAAATACTACGAAGAATGTAATTAAAATAATTATCGAACTAATATCCGCCATAAGATCATCTTTTTCTAATTCTAATGTTAATAATTTATTATTATATTATTAATTCTATTTGTTTTAAATGTTTAATTCTATTTATGAGATAATACATTAAATCAAGATATTAAAAATCGTGGTGAGATTTAGAGTTGTGAAATAATTTTTTCTAATTCATCAATCATTTTTTGGGCTTCATCTTTATCTTCAGATTCTGCTGAAAGAAGTACTGCATTTCTATGTAACGCTACTTTAATTAGGATGTATCCATTGTCATTAATAACTTTCAATTCATTTATTATATCATGATATTGATAACCCTTTTCTTCTGCTAATTCCCTTAATCTATTGTGGATATTTTCAATTAATTCGGCCGAGATTGGAATAGTTTTATTTACTTTTATACCTTTTGGGAAACCTTTTGTTAAGGAGCTCAGGAGATCTTTTTGAGTTGTCATTATTTCAAGAATTTTCAACAAAATAAAATTTCCATCAGAAAAAGAACTCCACTCGGTGAAATAAAATTTTAATGTATCTGCAGCAGCAAAACAAGCTCTTTCTTCTCTAATCTGCCTAGAGATCTCTCCAGGATAATTCTCAACTTGCTTAATCGGAAATCCACCATTTTCAATAAAATCCTTTACAACCGGGGATAATGAGGGTGTAGTTATAATGGTATTTGACTTAGAATTTTGAATCCTTTTATCAAATGAGACAAACAACATTAATAATTCTTCAAAACTTATTTCTATCCCATTTTCGTCAATTACTAATATTCGCGAGCCGTCTACGTCAAAACATACACCCAAGTGACTATTGGATGCTTTTACAATATCAGCTGTATTTCTTATTGTATTAATACTTGGTACAGGACTTGTTGATCTCTCTCGATAATGAGTGTTAAGCGCGATAACTTCAACTCCAATATCATTTATCAGAAGAGGTGTTATTTTTCCTGTAGGTCCATAGGAGCAGTCTACTACAATTTTTAGCTTTGCTCCTCTTATTTTTTTTTTATCCACAAACTGCTGTAAAGATTTAATATAGATATCAGCAGTCTGCGGTATATCAGTAATTTGCCCAATTTCGTTAGGATCAACCCTTCTCACGCCTTCAGGATATGTATTATAAGAATCTATTATCCTCTGAATTTCAGATTGAGATAACTCAATTCCACCCGCATCTAAAAACCGGATTCCAACATCTTCACTATATAAATGACCTCCTGAAATGTAAACACCACCACTTGCTCCAAATCGTCTAATTGTAAATTGAATTAATGGAAATGTGCAATCTGATAAGTTTAGAAGATTTATTCCAGTAGACATCATCCCTGAAGTATATGCTCTCTTCAACATAGCACTGTCATTATGATAATCTCTCCCCATAGCTATTGTTTCATTTTGGTTGAATAAACTGCCATGGATTGACCCTATAGAGCTTGATATCTCAGGAGTAAAGACGTAATTAGCCCTTCCTATAATTCTTCCATGTTTTTTCAAATCATTTAGATTAGTGATTGGAACTTGAGCCATTTAAACCTACTTTTTTGAATTTTCAATTAATTTTTGAGTGGAAATTTAATATTATACTTACCAAAACTTCAATATATAACTTTAACGATTTTATTAATTTTTAGATGTTTTTTAATTTTACATAAACAACAACAACAACAACTATATAATAATAGGGCTGATATTTTAGGATCATTTGCCTTGTTTAACACACTCAACAACATTTATTAAAAATTGCTCTTTAAACAGGTTATTCTCATCTAATTTCAACCCAAACCTTATAGTTTTTAACAAATTCTTCCAAGAATAGAAAATATGAGTTTAAGATTATCTAAGGATTTTCCTCGCCATTATACTAATAATTCCAAGAAGTGCGACGATCGAGAAGAAGCCGAAGGATATCACTGGATATCCTATGATTAACCTCCATCTATCATCCGTATCGTCTACATCATCTGTCACGGCAGGCAAAATATAGTTAAACAATAGTTGATATTCAGGATTTCCATTTTTGAAATCCCCTGTAAAAACAACAACCAAGTTTTGATTAGGAACAATAAAAATTTCCTGACCATACACACCGTTTGCGTGATAGAGTCCGGCTGAGGGATTCAACCACCATTGATATCCATAAGAAGCTAAATTGAAGTGAGGTATAGTTGAATTTATTACCCAATCTGCTGGTACAATCTGCTGTCCATCCCAAGTTCCGTTATTTAGATAGAGAAAACCAAATTTTGCCATAGCGCGAGGGGTTATTCGCAACTCACTACCTCCATAGTTAATACCTTGGGAATCAGGGGGCCAAAATGCTCTGGCAATTCCAAGTGGTCCAAAAAGGAATTCTCGTGCAAATTGAAGGGCTCTATACCCGCTAACTTGCGTTAGGATGGCAGACAAGAGGTGGGATGCTCCCGTGCAATAGATCCATTCCTCTCCAGGGTTACTTAACATCGGTCGGTTAAGCATGAACTGAACGGCATCGCCACTATTAATCATTTGTATTAACATATTCCGAGAATCGGTGTACGGATAACTCCACTCGTCCCACTCGAACCCCGTGGTCATAGTTAATAAATGTTTAAGTGTCATGTTTTGTTTTCGTGAGTCCAAGTTCTCGATTGTCCGACTCGGGAAGAAATCCACTACCTTTTGGTTAACACCTTCAATTAAGCCTTGCTGAATTGCAATACCAATCAGGGCAGAAGTAAAGCTCTTTGTGACGGAGTGGAGTATATGGGTCATATTTTCGTTATATTTGGGTATTGTTGTGAACCCGTAATCAAGGTAACTTGGATACATTTCTAATACAATATACCCATTTCGGATCACTAAAACTGAATCCAAATCCTTATCGTAGTTATATTCAACGATAAAATTTTTCATCTGATCCAGCTTTCTTGAATTCATGCCCTGTTCTGCAGGGATTGACTCTAACCAGCCTGTTGTTGGCCAATAATCAACTGTCGAGTTGGTGTTTATAGTGATTCCATTATACGCTTCATACGCTGATGGGAGCATAGACTCATCGAAAACTACCTTTTTCTTAGAAGTTTCTTTTATCTGTGTTAAATATCCAAACTTAGTGAAATATGGGGGAAGAAAAAATAGAAAAGCTAAGATTATTGAAAGTTTTGCCCAGATACACTTGGAATAACTAACCATAATGATTTTTATTTTTATTTTTTTTAATATTTTATAAAAATATTTCACTCTCTGTTTAATTTAATTGAAAGTAATCGTATAAAAAGGTTTTTTATAATCTTCAGATGCTTTTAAATATTTGAGTTATGAAAAATTATATAGTACCAATTCAGTTATATTTATTAAATATTAAGATGATCTGATTGGTTGAAATTAGATTCTTCATAGGAAAAATTTCTGTTGGGCTTCAATAAATCTTGTTGCCACTTTAATTGATATGCAACAATATGAAGTTAGACAAAAATTAAAAAAAAACTAAAAATTATAATTTTTTAACAATAGTGTATTATTCTGGTGCACTTAAACCCACAAAAGGCATAGCTTCAGCTAAATCATAATATACATCTATTGATGATTTATATCCTTCAATAGCTTTAGAATTCATAAGCGTTACATTAATTGCATTATCCATGGCTTCTTTAACTTTGCCCTCCTTCACAGAACTAATAGCTATAACATGAATTCCTTCTTTTGTCATTTTTACAGCAGCTCTTACAATTGGTTTACCTAACGAACGATCTTCAGGATACTTTTTCAACGCATCCAGATATGCTTGACCAGCTTTTTCTGCTTGTGTAGCAGGATACCAAGATTGGGTTACGATCAATACCATTTTTTATTAACCTCAATTAAATGTTGTTTAATTTGTTTAGATTTCGATGTTCTTGATAATTTGTTTTTCACCTTTAAAAAGCTTTACTTTTTAACACATCTGTGAAATTTTAGGATTTAAAAATGTAAAAAATATAAGAATAGTTGTAAAATTAACTTTAACGATTTTTTTAATTTTTAGATGTTTTTTAATATTTAAGTTATGAAAAATTAAAAAGGAATAACTGTCTTCATATAAACAAATTTAAAAAATTAGCAGAAGATATTATGACTGATATTTTGGGATCTTTTAACCTTGTTTTACACGCTCATCTACCTTGGGTTATAGGTCATGGTGTTTGGCCGCATGGAATGGATTGGGTAAATGAAGCTGCAGCTGAAACTTATATACCTCTATTGATGGAGTTATACAAGTTAGTTGATGATGGGTATCATCCAAGACTCACTGTTGGCCTTACACCCGTTCTTTGTGAAATGCTACGAAACCCTAGATTTATTGATGCGTTTATTGGGTATATAGATGAAAAATATAACGCAGCAGTATTTGATTTTGAAGATTTTACTAAAAATAAATATGAAGAGGGCAGAATCAAGTTAACTAAATGGTGGCAAGAGTTCTATTCACGCGTGAAGGATAACTTTATCCATAGATACAACAGGGATATTGTAGGCGCGTTTAAGGATTTGCAGGATAAAGGTCTTTTAGACATAATAACTTGTGGTGCTACACACGGATATGCCCCGCTTCTTTCTAAAGAAACTTCAATAGATGCTCAATTCAAAACTGCTGTTGATAGTTATAAACGACATTTTGGAAGGGCTCCTACAGGTGCGTGGTTACCTGAATGTGGCTATCGCCCAGGATACAAATGGAAAAA
>Ga0114923_10001766_pt1 | contig 14823 bp, 16 predicted proteins | sample SumtaG_FD_89578 | JGI IMG/M metagenome (GOLD analysis project Ga0114923, IMG submission 89578) | Deep subsurface microbial communities from Indian Ocean to uncover new lineages of life (NeLLi) - Sumatra_00157 metaG | ecosystem: Environmental > Aquatic > Marine > Oceanic > Sediment | place: near...
GGGCAGTCACTCGTATCTGGTGGGCAGTCACTCGTTTGTTGGCAAGCGACAGTTTGGTCGCATGGGGCGGCCATGGACACTTGCCCGTACGCTACCTGCGAAGTAATTGGCACCAACGCGTTCTCAACACGAGTGTTAAAGAGTGGGCTGTATCCAACCACCTCGGATTCCTGGCTTCGTTGATCGATCCAATCAAGCATGAAAACGACGGCGACTGCCAAAGACAGTACACCAACCGCGATTATGGCCTTTCGTAGCATCGTATCCCCATCTCCCTCCGTTCACTTCTTGAGTGCTCATTCTAGCACAATCTGGCAACTGACAGAATCTCATCTTCCGCCCACTTCAGAGTTGGGAAGCCATCCTCTAGACTCGTGGCTAGCGTATTCGAGCTCTCGCAACAACTGCCGTCTTCTGCTGCAGAGGTCGCGAGATTAGGTGTACCAGCACTTCTGATGCGCTTTCATGCACGTCCGCTGTCGCTGGCAGACATGAATCAGCGGCGATACCCCGCGACATGGACGCGTCTCGATCATGCCCGCCACATCATGCATGCTGTAAGGTGCCTCAATACGCACGCCGATCTCCTCAACCGATGGTATCACTGAAAGGTTGTCAACCCATCGCCTCATCCGTTGCCAACCCCGGATGTTCGATCGAGCACGTCCATGTTCCTCGATGAAAGTACGTTGCTTGCTTGCCAGCTTCATGTTCATAAGTCTACCACCCGGCATCCTTCTGAAGACCCTTCAGGATTCCATGTCGATTTCGTTCCGTTCCTGGTTGACACGCCAAAGCACCCGGAAACCTGCTCCTATCTGCATCACACGCCACCACAAACGCCGAAGAGGGTTTCGCCGGTATTTGACCAGTGCATGGCGTAGCTGTTTGACCTCAGTATGAGCGTATGCGAGGTTGTTTTGGAGACCCTCAGTACGTTCATGCGCCTGTTCGTATCGTGATCGTTCTAAACACCTTTGCAGACCGGCTTCCGGGTACTTCGCATGATAGCCAGGAAGCGCCCCAAAGTCCTTCACAAACGCCGAGATCATCTTCCTCAAAGTTGGTTCGTGCATGAGCCAACCCGACCCGCTATATTGCAGTACTACACGTTCTTCTTCTTATAGACGTCCACAAACCAGAGCACGCCAACCCCTACGAAAAACAACCCCAAACCACCCATGAGATAGAACAACAATTGAACTGCCATAAGAGCCCGTTCCATGTCACCCTCCTTCTTGCTACGAGTTCGCGACCATTCAAGTTGCTGCTAGCAGAAATCCCTGAACAATTCCGTGCCCCAAAATTCGACGAGGCAGTTAAGAATCCCAATAGCCCCACACTGCCTAACCATGATTAGTGTGCGAAGACGCACCATACCGTCGACCGGCAGACGCGCTTCAGCGCGCGCCTCGTCATCATAGTGAAGTCAGGATATAGGGACGGGGAATACAAGCCAACAAAGCCTTCGCAACAAGAGCCGTCTTTGGTTGCAGAGCTCGCGAGATTAGGTGTACCAGCACTTCTGATGCGCTTTCATGCACGTTCGCTGTCGCCGGCAGACATGAATCAGTGGTGATACCCCACGACATGGACGCGTTTCGATCATGCCCGCCAGATCCTGCATGCTGTAGGGTGCCTCAGTACGCATACCGATCTCCTCTACCGCTGGTATCGCAGAAAGGTTGTCAACCCATCGTCTCATCTGCTGCCAACCCCGCATGTTCGATCGAGCACGTCCATGTTCCTCGATGAAAGTACGTTGCTTGTTTGCCAGCTTCATGTTCATAAGTCTACCGCACGGTATTCTTTCCGCCGCTGCTCTCGCAACAATGGCTGTCTTCTGTTGCCAGTGAGTTGCTCCGGCGGATCATCAAGTGATCCAGATACTGGCTCTACTTCCGGACTGACTTCAGGGTGAAGGTCAATGCGTTAATCACCACAAGTGTCGCAATCTTCATGATAGGTAACGTCAACCCCTCGTTGACGCAGAGCCACTATGTCCAGCATATTTGGAGAGCCTGATTGAGAGTTCAACGGGTTGTGGTCGAGGTCAACATCATCACCGCTGTCAATCCCTGCGTTGTTCACAAGCGGTGCAATGCCGACGATCTGGTTGTTGCCCAGTCCAAGCGATTCAAGGTTGGTCAAGTCCGTCAATGCGCTGATGTCGATGATCTGGTTGTAGGACAGATCGAGCTCCGCGAGGTTGATCAAGCCCGAGAGAGTGCTGATGTCGACGATCTGGTTGTTGCCCAGCCCGAGATACGTAAGGTTGGTCAAGCCTGACAGCGCGCTGATGTCAACGATCCCGTTCTCGTGTAGCCAGAGCCCCTTGAGGTTGGTCAGGTCCGAGAGAGCAAGGATGTCGCTAATCCGGTTGCCGTCCAGCCCAAGCGAGTCAATGTTGGTCAAGCCTGACAGCGCGCTGATGTCGACGATCTGGTTGCTTTCCAGATCGAGCCCCGTGAGGTTGGTCAGACCTGAGAGCGCACTGATGTCGACGATCTGGTTGCTGCCCAACGCAAGATACATAAGGTTGGTCAAGCCTGATAACGTGCTGATGTCAACGATCTCATTCTCGTTCAGCCAGAGCCTCGTTAGCTTGGTCAAGTCCGATAGCGCGCTGATGTCGACGATCTGGTTGTTTTCCAGATCGAGCCCCGTGAGGTTGGTCAAGCCTGATAGCGCGCTGATATCGACGATCTGGTTGCCGCCCAGTCCGAGCGAGTCAAGGTTGGTCAAGCCCGATAGCGCGCTGATGTCGACAATCTTGTTCTCGTACAGCCAGAGCCTCGTGAGATCGACGCAGTACTGAATCCCTTCGAGATCAGCGATACTGCTACCGGTGGCATCGAGCTCCGTTAGCCCAAACAAGTCGGTATCGTGAATGTCTTCAGTTGGTTTTCCGATCACCCGGCGGATGGCTGCTTCAAGTCCCGGGTCGGCAAAGCTGACAACAACTGCAGAAGCAGGGATTGCCACCATGGCAACAAGAACGCCGAGTGCTAGAACCATTCCAATTGCGGTCAATCTCCTGCTACCTGTGTTCCTCAATCGATTACTGTGCGTCATCATGGCGGGATAGGATATCGGGATAAGAGACACATGCCAATAGCGCCTTCGCAACATCTGCCGTTTTCTGGCGCCAGTGAGTTACCACGGTGACTTAATCCGTGACATAAGGCAAGCACTCATCGCCCGGTCTTACGTCTTGGATATGTCGACCGCAGGCGTAAACCCATTGCACGCACGTCGTAGGCTGTGTAGCCTAGCGACGGAGGGTCGCCATGCATCCGTTCGATCAGGCAGCTGAATCAGAGAAGGTCGAACGCTATGAGCGTTTCGCCCGAAAGGCGCTTACTGCCTACGGATTGGAGGACGCGGAGCTGCGCTTCCTCGGCCATGGAGCTAACGTGGTGTTCCGCGTTCAAACCGACGACGGACGCTGGGCGCTTCGGATCTGCAACCCCGGACGAGATCACAGGATCTTGATGCGTGAACTCTTGTGGCTGGTGGCGCTCAATCGCGATACGGATCTATCGGTTCCCGAACCCGTTATCATGCGATCCGGTGATCTTCTGCGTAGCGTTTCCATGCCCGGTCTTTCCGGCTTTCGCGCCTGCATGCTTTTCCGCTGGGTCAAGGGACAGTTCGAAGACGACCTTACCGCGGATCACTTGCGAGCCGTCGGCCGGTTTACAGCAACCCTTCACGAGCACGCGGAAACGTTTCGCTGGCCGGAGGAATTGGCACTTGTCAAGGTCTCGGCTGAAACGGTCGGGGACAATGTCCCTCGGGCGACGCTCAGGGCACATTACTCCGAAGCTGATGCCGAATCGCTTCTTGCCACCATTCCCATCATCCAGCGCGTGTTGCGCTCGCTGGGAGAGGGGCACAACATCGCCGGTGTCATCCACGGCGATCTTCATCAGTCGAATTACCTATTTCATGGGGGAGAAGCTCGAGCCATCGATTTCGAATGTGTTCAATGGAACTACTATGCTTATGACATTGCGACTACGTTCAGCTATCTCAACAGGCGATCGGATTACGTATCACTGGAATCGGCTTATGTCGAAGGCTACACCGACATTCGTACTCTGCCATGCGATCTGGACGAACACATTCCCGCGTTCGATATGCTTCAAGCATTCACAATGATCGCCTGGATTCTTGGGACCCCGCGACTGAGAACAGATGAATGGGCTCTCGGAATCCTTGAATCCGCGGTTCGAAAGGCCAGGCGGCTCCTGGAATCGGAATGAAGAGCGGGTTGCCGCGATGCGACAACCCACCATGATCAGAATCAGCCTCTACTCCTCAGCGAATCCCCACAGAACAGCGTCGAACGCGTGGATGTTTTCCGGCAGGAACACGTCTTCCGAAACCTCAAAACCCGGTCGGCGTTGTTCAAGAATGGTGATGGTGGTGGTGCTGCCGTCCGAGTGGTTGGTGGCCAGCATCTCGACCGTCGTCAGTTTGCCTTCGAATTCCCCTAGTGCGAGAACGTCCATGGTGGTGTCAAGATTGCCGAGGTCGTTGTAGGACTCGACCTTCAGCATGATGAGGAATTCGGTGTCGATCCACACGATCGAGCGGGGATTATCGACGTCGACGTCCGGCTTGGCGGTCGATTCGATCTTGTAGGCAGTACGAGTTTGATCTCCAATCACGACGTCCTCTTCTCCGAGGAGCACAGTGTCATAGTCAGCGCGGCCTTCACGGTCGCCGAGATCGGAATAGGACAGCGCGCTGCCGGCGAAACTGCCGCCTCGTTGCTCCTCGGAAACAAGCTCCTTGGGACTGCCCAATACCGGCAGATACAGCCAAAGGCGTGCATTGTCGTCGTCAGTTTCGCCCTCGTGTGTCAGGAAGATGGTCCCAGCAACATCCAGCGGCTCGATGAAGTAGATGAGCGAGAAGTTGGGGATGGCGAGCGAACCGAACAGGTTGGATCCGCTGGTCCCGTCGCCGTAGACGTTGTCAAAGCGGATGATGGAGATCATGCTGCCTTCGGCTAATGCATCGGCTTCAGCGTCCACCATGTCCATGATTTCGTCTGCAGTCAGGGCAGCAGCCGTCAATCCAAGCAGTGCCACACTGACGACGATCACTCCAAGTTTCACGATGTTCTTAAACATTCCATGCCTCCTTAGAACAAGTACTCTGTCTTCGTTCGTTCCCTAGGATCCGCGCTTCCACGGAAACCGCGACAAGAACTTCGGCTGCCATTGCACCAAAATCGCCGGGATGATCGAGATAGCGGACAGAGCGCTAATGCCCATCGTCAGGGCAATCTGCCACCCGAACGTCCGAATCCCTTTGAATGATGCGAAGATCAGGATAAAGAATCCAAGTGCTACAGTCAGCGCGTTATAGGTGATGCCCCGTCCTGTCGTCTGAATCGTCTTCTGCAGTGCGCGTTCGGCGTCTTGATCCTTCCGATACTCGCTACGGAAACGGGAGATAAAGTGGATCGAGTAGTCAACACCAATACCGACTGCGACAACAGAGACCATCAAGGTCATGATATCGAGCGGCTGACCGGTGTATGCCATGATGCCCATGCTAAATGTGACTGTCAGGATGAGAGGAATTGCGGCAATCAGGCCGGCGACCACGGAACCCATCAGGATCATGACCAGAACGGTGACGGCAACGATTGTCGTCGCCAGGCCAATGAGCTGACTCTGGGTCATCTGTGTGAAGATACGACTCATCAGCGTAGTCGCGCCGATCATGCGCACGCGAAGGTCTCCTCCCTCGGGGAAGTGCTCGTCTAGATAGCCTTGAACGACGCCGGCAAGACGAGAAACGTTACCTGACGAGTCCATTTTGTACATTCCCATGACGGTCCCGGCACTGAAATCTCCAAGCGCCATGTCACCCAAGGTTCCCCCTTGGAACGTGAACAGAAGCAACAGCTGTGAGATCATGTTCTGCTGATCGGGAATAACATAGAAAGCGGGATCGTCTGCATTGAAACGCTCGTTCATCTGTCTGACCAGCATGGTCAGGGAGAACGTTTTGCTGACGCCGTTTTCGAGCATGAACTCTTCAAGATCGAGCATGGCATTCAGCACCGCAGGATCTTTGAGACCATCACGTCGCCCCGTGTCGAATTCAACCATGATGTTCATGTCGCCGGAGAAATACTCCGACGTGAAGTTGAGCACTTGAATAGCTTCGTGCTCCTTGCCGAGGAACTCCTCGTTGGAAGTTTCTACACGAAGTCGCGGAATGCCCGCCACCATGATGCCAAAGATAATCAGCGCGACCACCATGACTGTCTTTCGATGCCCGCCAATTACCTTCTCGAATCCAAGGAGAACACGAGTCAGTGGGCGAAGACCCTTGCTTAGGTCGCGCACCCGCGGTTTCTTGAGAAGTGACATGACCGCAGGAATCACCACGAGCGAGAACAGCATCGCTGCCAGCACGCCAATTGCTGTCACAATGCCAAAGTGCCGTTGCGGAACCATGAATGCCGTCAAGAGCGACAGGAACCCGACAGCTGTAGTCAGCGACGTCATGACAACCGGCCCCTTCATCTCCTGCATCGTATTGATGATCGCTTCGCGCTTCGGAAGTCCCTTGACAGTCTCTTCGTTGTATCTGTTGAGCACGTGAATGGCGTCCGCAATGCCGATTGCCAATAGCAAGATAGGCGCGATGAATGACATCATCGTCATTGGGAATCCTAGGAAGACCATCGATCCCATGGCCACAATAACCGATAGGAGGACAATAGTAATTGGAAGAAGGACTCCACGGATCGTCACAAAGCTGGCAAACAGAAGGACGACCATCAACAGGATGGCAAGCGGGAAGAGAAGCGTTGTGTCTGTAGCCATCTCCTCTGCCATCACTGTATCGAAGTAGGCATCACCATAGATAAAGAGCTTGTCTCCGTCACCCTGGTGCGCGTCGACAATGGCAACGATATCCGGCGTCAACGCGTACTCGTCGGCACCAACCTCAAGCTCGATGTTGATGAGTGCGGCCTGCCCGCCGGCGCTGATGACACCGCCAACAAGATTCTCATCTTCCAAGACACGCGTACGGAAGATGTCCATATCCTCGGACGTTGCAGGAGCGACACCGCCAGGCGCCGCCTTGCTCACGCTGATTGCAGTTTCAGTGCCGATGATCGTCTGGGAGTTGAGAGGCGTAGACACACTCTTGATTCCCGGAATCTCCTCGAACGCATCGGCCATCTGCTCGATCTTGGAGAGGGTCACATCATTGAAGATGCTGTCTTCATTGAACAGCATGACCATGATGCCCCACGACTTGCCGTACCGCTCCTCGGCCTCATCCATGAGAACAATGATCGGATCATCCTCATCAAGGAACTCCTTGAAGTCCGTTTCTTGTCTCAGGTACTGGATTGGGAACGCGAATCCTACTGCCAACACAAGCGTTGCGACAATCGTCCAAATCGGGTGATCTACGGCAAACTTAATGAGCCAATTCATATCATCCATCCCTTCGAAACATACGCTGCCCACAAGAAGCCGGGCCACAGATCTTCTGACACATCGATGGTTTGGCCTGAACCTGCAAAGACCTGATCGACAACATTGGAAACCAAATCAACAGCACCGCGGATGAACGAAGACAACGAATCAAGCCCGTTGCTCACGAGCCAGATGTTGACGTTCGTTTTCGTGTCCAGCCCGCGAGGGAGAATCAGGATCAGATCGAACGGATCCTGGCCCGGTTCGGGTGCTGCCCCGGACAGAGGGTCATCGTAGTCGGTGTCCACATCGGCCAATCGAACCGACACGTCGAACAATCCCATCTGACGCAATGCGCCGATGGTACCCGCCACCTTCATTGTTGAGGTGAACGTTTTGGTTTCATCGATCACCAGGATGCGAATGGTCGGGGATACCTCTTGTCCCGCTGCCACAACGGTCCATCCGAGCAGCAACGCTCCAATCAAGCACAGTATTCTTAGTCTGGTTTTCATGGGGTTTCCTTTCCTCGGGCTCCTCATGACAGCTGGGCGAGTCGTTTCTTCAGCAATTCAGGGCGTCGACGTTCCCATTGGTCCGCCATTTCAGGCAACGCCTCAAGAATGAAGTCCGAGAAGACCTGCAATTCAATGAGTCTCATCTTCGCCTCTACTGGTTCATTCTTGAGAAGCTCAAGGCCATCGGAGGCCAACGTGAGATGCTGTTGAATGTGCTCCGTCCGGGTAGAGAGCAGATCATTCCACAATCGCTCGCGCAGTCGGTAGTAATGGCGTCGATGACCGGGCAGGCTGATTCGCTCCACAATACTGATTCGCATCAGCAGTTGGGTGGACATGCTGATTGAGCCCTTGCTTGCCTGAAGCTGTTCTGCCATTTCCTCGTGAGACAAGTAGGGGGGCGCACAGATCATGAGCGCCCCAATTACACGTCCCGCCATGAGCGGGAGTCCGTGTTCCTCCATCAAGTCCGCCGTATTCTCGATGAACTGGCGAAGTCGTTCTTTGCCAAGATCCATGGATGCTCCTTTGAACACAAGGGCGCAGTATACGTAGATCAATGTGTTCAATCAAGACTGAAATGTGTGAATATTGTGTGTTCTGTTCGCAGCCTAGCCTTACATGGACTAGGTTCGCAACCTACCTCCGCCTAGCGAGGAACAAAGTAGCCAGCAGCGGACGATCGATCAATTAGGGGGACACATACCTTAATTCGTAAGAATCGGAGCTATACCCCATTTCGCAAGAAACAGAGCTTTCTACTATTTCAGGCTGTTCCTTGAGGAATTATGGTATGCGTCCCCGGAACTCGAACGGGATTAACGCGATGTATCGATGGCCTCCAAGCGCCACTGATTCCGTGCGGTATTGAAGCGGATGTCGAAGTGATCGCTTCCACAGCTGACTGCGTAGCACAGGTACACGGTTTCTCCCACCCGTTTCGGGTGAACCAAATTGGTCGCAGTCACATCATATCGACGCTGTTTCCATCGGAATGCCCGAAGGAGGGGGTGCGGGGCCCCGCGGCGGTAGATCACGAGCGCATCGATGGGTTCTCGAATCTCCTGGAACATGTTCGTACACAACACGCAGTGTACGAGATATTTGATAACCCGTCAACTCTTGAGAATCGAATGTAAGGAGTAAATAGCCTGAGGGCCGCTCATGCCGATTTGTTCCCTTCGAATGAGGTGAAGTTTGGCCAGTCGCGCCACGCGATTGACGCACGCGTTCATTTGCAGGCCGAGTTCAGCGGCCAGTTCCTTAGCCGTGGTCGTCCCTTTGTCGATGATCAACCCTAGCGTTTCAGTCATGGCCGGTGTATGCGCGCCGATAAGATGCCACGAATCATCCGACAAGCAGAGCATAGCCATCTGCCGTTGCGCCAGTTTGACGTCGATTCCGTCAGCCAGATCAAGGGCGGGTGTTTCCAGGATCATGGTGCGGGCTCCAAATTCACCAATCATCAATTGGTGCAAAGTCCGGCCGATGAGTTCGTCGGCAAAGGATGTGGATAGAACATCGATGCCTTCCATCGATATCCGAACCTGTCCGTCCTCAGGAAGTGAACGAAGGAGAGCGATCAGCTGCTCGCGAGCCTGCTCTCCCTCCATTCGAGTGCCCAAGCGAGGGCCGAATTGAGCGATTCGAAATCGTTCGATCTGCATTGCCCTCATTGAACAGAAAGACGCCGCCAGGTTCAAGCGGCTTAAGTCAACACGCGTCGGGGAAGCCGGAGCCCCAACTGCACGCCAGGGAAGTTCGGCACGTCATAGACATCGCCGCCTCGGGAGTCGAAATAATACAACGCTCGGCCGGTTCGCAACGCGAACACTCCATCCCACGAGCGAATGAGGTCGGCGATCCGCTGCAGTTCGCCGCCACGCCCGGGATCGTCGAACCGGGACACTCCTTGATGAAAGACAACGTCCAGGGCGCCCGCGTCGGACAACCCTCCATATCCGTTCCTCAGCCCGAGACTGGTCGACAGGCCGATGCCCTTGTCGGCAACGGCCAAGAAGATCGAATCCTCGTAATCCTGCATGGCGGCAATCCCATGTGGATCGGCCACGGTTCCGGTGGCATTGCTGTGATGAGGGATGTTCTGAAACAGTTCGATCATGACGGCAACCAACCCCCGGCGAGAAGATTCAGTAAGCGGATACCGTTCCGCCAGTCGGTGATGAAAGCCATCGACCACGTGGCCGATGCCCGATTCGTTCTCGATTCTCGTGATCGGCTGCAACGTGCTCTCGCGGTTCTTCGAGGCTGGTGCGGAATTATGCGAGTTCCCTGCGACAATCCCCATGGCCATCATCCAACGATTCACTGATGCGGCCTGTGGCCAGGCAACCTCGATCGGCCTGCCCTCTTCTTCCCGCTCCAGGATTATCAAGTGGAGGATCAGCAGGGCGTAGGGATCGACGAATCGGATGTTCGTTAGATCGAGGCGATCAAGCTTGTCGATCGTGATCCATTCGATCACCTGGTCGATCGTTTCGATGGTGAGCTGATTCATCGGGTCCTCTTGGGCACTATCCTGGTGGATTCCTTAAGACACTCACTCATTATCTCTTGCTCCATTGGCTAGACAAGGTGGGTTTTGTGCTATAATCGGATCGTCGGAACGAAAATGGCAAACCCGGCGAAAGCCGGGGACGCAAAGTCACGGATCTACGGGAGGACCCATGATGGCCGGACTGCCGAAATCGGCTTCTCTATTGTTGATATCTCTAGGATTGGCCTTTTCCATGTCTCTGTTGGGCATGGCACAGGAGATCCAAGTTGATTCCAATCTTCTGCAGCCTGTGTTTGACTTGATTGACGCCAACGCCAATTCGACGGACCAGGAGAATCTGAAGGAGACCTTCGAGAACGCGGTAACTCTAGGAGTTTTGACACCGGAAGAGGCATTGGCACTACTTGAGATGGTTCAATGGAAAATGCTTGAAGAAACTGACGACCTCGCCAATGCTTCCGCCGCCATTCAAACCATTCTGACCGATCTCATTTCCGGCGCGCTCACTGACGATCCACTCGCTGCGCTGACCCAACTACTGAATGCACTGGCCACACCGGCAGGAACGCTTAATGCCATTGGGAAGGCAGGCGCATCCGAAGAGGTTCTCGATCAAGTATCGGGTTTGGTGGCAGACGGTGTGCCTCCGGGCATTCTCGTTCGGATTATTAAGGAAGGGCTAAGAAACGGCCTCTCCATGGAGGAGATCACAGCGCAATTGGATGCGCTGGCTGCCGCCATGGCGGAGAGTGAAGACGTTTCGTGGGGCCAAATCGCCAACGACGTAACCGGCAAGGGTGAGAATAAGCATCGGGATCAAGAGCAGAACGAGAATATTGGCGGGAACGAAGAACCGGAACAAGAAGAAAACGAACATGGCAACGGGAATGACAAGAAAGACGACAACCCCGGTAAGGGCACTAAGAGGGACAAAGACAAGTAGCTGACTGACAAGAACGGCTCCAGGTGGAGAGGGTAACGCCAGAGTGGGTCTCGCGTGGGGGCGAGGCCCACTCATATTGTGCCAATAGCTAACACTTGTATCCCTCGATTTCGTCTTCCGTAAATGCAACCCCTAGTCCGAGGCCGATGCGGTTGACGAAATTGAAGTAGCTGGCAATGAGGTTGACCGTCAAGATGTCTTCATCATCCAAACCACAATCGCGCAGCCGCTGCACATCCGCTTCGACCATGGCATGCGGCGTTGTCGTGAGCTTTGAAGCATAGTCGAGTACGGCTTCCATCTTGGGAGTCAGGTCGATTGACTGATAGTCCTCGGTAAAGCGACTCAGCTTCTCTTCATCTTTCCAATAATGGCTGAGGGCGGCGGCATGATGCTGGATGCAATAGGGACATCGATCCGCCGACGAGACCACCACTGCGATCATTTCGCGCTCCTCCCGAGATAGTCCGGAAGGGCCGAACATGATGGCCATGTACAAATCCATGTGAGCTTGCAGTGCCGGCGGGTGTAGGCTGTGCACGGCCAGAATATTGGCTATCTTGCCCCGGCTACCCTTCACCTGTTGATAGACCTCAAGCAGAGCATCTCCCGCTTCGTTCTCCTCAACGACTCGAATCCAAGCCATAGTGCCTCCAGCAATCGAGAGTCTCATCATACCAACCTCCTGCTTGACCGGCATCCGATGTTTGATTGATCGGCTGCCTTGACATCCGCGAACACCAGAGTTATCGTGCAGTGAACTTTGCAGTACAAAGTTCACTGCACTAATCTAGATAAGGAGTACTTATGACCTCAATTCGTCTTCAAGATATCGAACGTCGTAGCTGGCGCATGTCCAGCAGGGATGGGCTCACGGACATCCTTTTCGGATTCTGCCTGCTGGGCGCCTGCGTGTCATCCGTGGTGGGGATGTGGGAGACGCCGGATTGGGTTCCCATTGCGTCTCTGGCCGTCGTTCAATTCGGAGGTTTTGGCATCACGAGTTGGATGCGTCGGCGAGAGGTTACCCCACGAACCGGCCACGTAAAGTTCGCCGCCAAGCGCACACAGCGCGTTCGATTCATGCGCATCATGCTGGGCATCTGTGCGGCGGTCACAGTGTTGCTCGTTGCTGCGACATCGCTGCAACACCGGTTCGGATACTTGTTGTTTGGCAAAGGGGGAGCTTGGTCGGTATGGGCGATCGTCACCGCCGTGGTCATGATTCCTATTGCCGCCTTAGCCGTCGTTTTTGACAACCCGCGGCTTCTACTTCATGGCAGTTTGTTCGTGATCGCGGAATTCCTTCTGATGGTGATCGGGCTGGAAGACTTTACTCCCTATGCGGGGCCCCTCGTCTTTGGGATAGGCAGCGCCATCAGCTTCTCCATAGGAATTCCCATCTTCGTGCACTTCTTGCGTTCGGTACCTCGCATCACAATAGGGAGTCTCGGGAGTTCCAGTGACTAATCGCCTCGTGTTGCGCGAAATCGAGAAGAAGGTCTGGTTCCGTACGTTCGAGCATGGAATGTGGGACATCGGGATTGGATCACTATTCCTAGCATTCGGACTCTCCATCCTAGTTGACTTTGCCGCTCTCTCAGCAATCTGGGTGGCCGCGCTCCTGCCGGGTCTTCTCGGAGCCGGACGTAAAATTGTCGTTCCGCGAATCGGACATGTCCAGTTCCGCGCTCAAAGGAAGCGGGCCAAAGGTCGTCTTACCGGAGTCCTCACTGCCACCGCCCTCATGGGCCTGGCGGCCTTCATGTTCATAACGTGGATACTCAAAGGAACTCCTCCCTCGTGGGCACAGTGGATCAGCAAGCATTTCGTCATCTTCATCGGCCTCATCTGGGGCGGAGCCCTTGCTGTCACCGGCTGGTTGGTGAACTTTCCACGACTCTACGGCTATGGAGCCCTGATGTTCGGATCGCTCTTGATCACCGATTTCGTGAAGGGATATCACTTAGGGTTTTCCCTAGCCATTGTTGGGGGCCTCATCCTGTTGACAGGGATCACGCTCCTGATCCGATTCATTCGCCGCTATCCCAAGCAGGAAGGCACGCTCATGGAGCCTGACGATGCCTGATGGCTCGAATCAAGACTACACCATTGACCGCATCATCCACGAGCCGGCCCGTTTGCTGATCACGGCTCACCTGTACGTGGTTGAGAGTGCGGATTACGTGTTCCTGATGCAAAACACCGGACTGACATGGGGTAATCTGTCCTCTCACTTATCCAAGCTTGAAGACGCCGGTTATGTAGAGATCACCAAAGAATTCGTGCAGAAGAAACCGCACACCATGGTGCAGCTTACAGGCGAAGGCCGAACGGCGTTTGACGCTTATAGGCGACAGATGAAAGCCCTGTTTGAAGACCTGCCCGAAGCGTAGAACGCCCAATCAAAGGAGGTGAGCCATGGAAAGCACGACGTGGATCATGATCGCAATCGGAATCGTCGCCCTCATTGGCGCGATCGTCTTCATTTCACAATCTAAATAGGTTCTGCGCATCCCCATCCTGCCTCCATCACGTCCGCTGACAGGGTGGGGTGGGATGCGCTACTCGTATCGAATCCGCGGGTTGAACGTCGCATACAACAAGTCGGCCCCGAAGTTCGACAACGCGACACCGACCACGACGACCATGGTGATCGCTTGAATCAACGGGAAATCACGATTGTCGATAGCCGACAGGAGAAGTCGCCCCAGACCCGGGTAGTTGAACACATTCTCAATCACGATGATGCCGCCGATGAGCCATCCAATGCTGATGGCGATCACGGTAATCGTCGGCAAGAGAGCATTTCGCAGCACGTGCCTAAACACGACGGTAGGCCAAGGAAGTCCTTTCAATACCGCGGTCCGCACGTACGGTCGATTCAGCTGCTCGACCACCTCGGCGCGCGTCAGACGCACGATGTAGGCCAGAAGAACAAACGTGGCTGTAAGCGCGGGAAGAATGAGAAATGGGAACGCCTCCACAAACGTTGCTCCCGGGTCGATGGACGAAATCGCAGGCAGCCAACGAAGTCGATGGGCCAGCCATTCGATCAGCAATACGCCGGTGACGAATTCGGGTAATCCGACCAACGAGAGGCTGAACAGGCTGATGAGATGATCGGCCAACCGATGCTCGGAGAGCCCCGCCCAGACGCCCAAGCCGATGGAAACCGGAATCGCCAATACCAAGGCGACCACTGCCAGCATCAGCGAGTTTCGAAGCGCCTCGGTCACGCGTGGCCGGACGGAGATGTCCCAAGCGAACGACGTTCCCCAATCCCCAATAACGAACCCACCGATCCACGTTCCATACTGAATGATCGGCGACCGATTCAATCCCAGTTCTTCCCGCTTGGCGGCAATGGCGTCTTCCGAA
>Ga0114923_10001767_pt1 | contig 14815 bp, 8 predicted proteins | sample SumtaG_FD_89578 | JGI IMG/M metagenome (GOLD analysis project Ga0114923, IMG submission 89578) | Deep subsurface microbial communities from Indian Ocean to uncover new lineages of life (NeLLi) - Sumatra_00157 metaG | ecosystem: Environmental > Aquatic > Marine > Oceanic > Sediment | place: near...
AGCACATCCAATTATTGCGCTGCAAGTAAAACGCGCGGCACGTCATGGCGCGAAATTAATTGTTGCCAATCCACGCTGGATTGATTTATGTCGACATGCACATTTGTTTTTGCAACACAATCCAGGAACTGATGTGGTTTTAATGATGGGAATGGCACGCATAATTTTAGATGAAAAATTAGAAGATGCAAAATTTATTAAATCTCGTTGCGAAAATTTTGAGGCTTTCAAAAAATCTTTGGATAATTTTGATTTAGATTTTGTTTGCAAAACCACCGGGGTTCCGCAAGAAAAAATTATTGAAGCCGCACGTATTTATGCAACGGAAAACCCCGGCTCAATTTTATATGCGATGGGAATTACGCAACACACCTGTGGCACTGATAATGTTTTAGCGACGAGTAATTTAGCAATGTTAACTGGCAATGTTGGCAAACCATCCACAGGAGTAAATCCGCTGCGCGGCCAAAACAACGTGCAAGGCGCGTGCGACATGGCGGCATTACCTAACGTTTATCCTGGTTATCAAAAAGTTATTGATCCTAAAATACAGAAAAAATTCGAGAAAGCTTGGAGCGTAAAACTCGATAACAAAATTGGCTTAACCCACACGGAGGTTCTTACCGCAATTGATAATGATAAAGTCAAAGCGGTTTATGTTGTTGGTGAAAATCCAATTTTAAGTGAAGCGGATGCGAATCATGTTAAAAAAGCTTTAAAGAAAACCGAGTTTCTTGTGGTACAAGATATTTTTATGACCGAAACTGCCGAACTTGCCGATGTGGTTTTACCGGCAACTAGTTTTGCCGAAAAAGATGGAACGTTTACTTGTTCGGAACGTCGCGTACAGAAGGTAAGAAAAGTTATTGAAAACATTGGCGACGCACGCGGTGATTGGGAAATAATTTGTGATCTTGCGCATCGTTTAAAGGCAAAAGGCTTTGAATTTGAGAACGCGCAAGACATCATGCAAGAAATTGCGCGTCTTACACCAATTTATGGCGGCATAACTTATGATCGGATTGAAAAAGCTGGAATCCAATGGCCTTGTTTAGATGCGAAACATCCGGGCACTAAATTTTTACACAAAGATAAATTTGCAACCAAAAATGGCAAAGGTAAATTTATGCCCCTTGTTTATAAACCACCAATGGAGTTGCCTGATGATGAATATCCATTGATTTTAACTACCGATCGTAGTTTGTATCATTTCCACACCGGCACGATGACGCGCGAAGTAGAAGGCTTAAACGTCCTGATGCCATGCGAATTGGTGGAAATCAGCCCGGTGGACGCAGAAAAACTACAAATCAAGGATGGCGAAGAAGTTCGCGTAATCTCGCGCCGCGGCGAGGTAAAGGTCAAAACCAAAATTACCGATACAACTCCGCCAGGCATTGTCGCAATGACCTTTCATTTTGTGGAATCACCCACTAATGTTTTGACTAATTGCGCGATCGACCCGGTAGCCAAGATCCCAGAAACCAAGGTTTGTGCAGTGAAAATCGAGAAATAAGTAAATGCTCAACCCCTAACGTGTCATTCCCCGACCCAACCACCCCCACCGTGTCATTCCCCGACCTAGTCAGTTGATCGGGGAATCCAGACTGCTTTATCATGGTTTACCCAAGCTCTTTAATCATTTGCCTTACAAAAAAATCGTATTTTTCTCCAATCCTTAAGATTTCCTTAAGATTAGGGCACTATAATAAGAACATAATAATAAAACATGGATGCTATGTCGCGCATAGCTTTTGTTATGCGCGACTTAAAATCCAATTAAGCAATGAGGTAAGTTGTTGTGGCATATAAACAAACATCATCTACCGATCAATCATTGTCTTTATATAATGACTTAAAACATCTAATCAAACAAATATCAACTGTACTTGGAGAAAACAATTTTACGCAATATAAAAGCGAATTACTTAGGTGGAAAGAAACTATAATATCGCTGATCGAAAAACACATCGTTAATAATATCAATGAATTTAAGTCACAACCGCATCCAACAAATAATACTTTAAAAAAATTTCTGATCATCCATCAACCTTTAGCAAATATTATTCAAAAGATAGATGAATGTTTTGCAAAACTAATTGGATGCATTAGTGATGAGAAAAACAAGCATAACAATGAAGATTGGAACAAAACTAAAAATATATTGATGGAAGAATGGGAAAAAATTTATATTTTGCTTTTACCAACATGCAAAACCCTAGATGAATTGTTTAATCCCATGATGTTGCTAAATTTAAGAAACATAAACACTAATCTTTATAACGATTTTGGTGAAATCATTCAAAAAATAAATACCATTTTATCTTTTAAAATACGATCATCAGATAAACATACCATCGTACACGAGGGTCAGTCAAACTACACACATTTTCGATTTTTCTTATATTATTTGTTATGCCGCAAAAACTTAACCATGGATAAATATCAAAAGATTTTTATATTTTTTAAAAATGCATCTTTCACTGCAGCAGAACGCAAAGATTTCGAACCTTATTTTAAATCATTTGCTACAAAATATATTGAGTTCGTCGCAAAAAATAATCATGAAACACCATTTATGATAATTACATTTTATAATTTAATCGGAAACATTCCGGCATGCACACAAAAAGAAATTGATGAAATGCTGGTGGAATCTTGTATAAAATGGCACTTAACACCCAAACTTAACGAAACAAATTACATTCACGCACTTGATAAATTAATTCCGGAATTTTTCGCACAAGAACCAGGTAAAACGCTAATAAAATGTTCTGAATGTTTTAGCAAACAAACACAGATAACACCAGGACACGAAATTTTTAAACCTTATTTTAAACCATTTACCACAGAATATATTGGATTCATCGCAGAAAACAGCCAGAAAAACCCAAAGATAATAATTAAATTTTACCAATCAATCAAAAACATCTCAACAAAATCAGAATTTGATGAGATGTTAGTAAAATCTTGCATACAATATTATTTATCATCTAAGCTTAACAAAACAAATTATATCTATGAATCTGATGAATTGATCTCGAAATTTTGCACGCAAGAACCATATCAAACGCTAATACAACACTCCAAATGTCTTAAAAAACAACTAGATATAACCATTAAAAACCAACGCAAAAAAAATAAAGAATTATGGTCACAAAAATCATTTTCTCCCAGTAATAATTTGATAAAATACTATATAGTAGATATAAGTAACATACTTATCCAAAAACCTAAAAATACCATGCCTTTGTGTTTTAAGATAAACCATATTAAACCATCAGATATACAAGCATATTCTAACTTGATATTTGTTTTTTCTCAAAACCGCAAACCTGTGTCAAAACACATCATTGAAGAGCACTTTGATTTTACAGCAGCAAAAAACAATTCGAAAAAATTTTTTATTCTGTGTGAAAAGCTAGCAGACTTTATGCAAAAAATGGATAACTATTTTATAAAACTAAAAAATATTTATGGTGAAAATAGCCTTGGTTACTTTCGATGTGAAACGTGCGAAAAATCATATCGAAACCTCATGTCTGACAAATGGATAAAAATAGCGCAGTCGCATAAAGAAACGTTTAAAACTCTAGGGCAATTATTTAATCCGATGGCTCTATATATATTGCAAGTACTTAATATGCAAGATTTAAAGCTGATTGGCATGAAAAATAAACAGACAGCAAATGATATTATTTTATTTGAAAAAGAATGCATAGACAAAAACGATCTAGATATATACAAACAACACCCATGCCCCCCTGATTTTTTCTCTTATGTTATCAACGAAATTGGAAAGATAAAAAACTTTCATCTTTTTTTGCAAGATACAAAAATGCATTACGACTGTTGGAAAATTTTTACATTTCATTTAAAAAATTGCAAAAAACTAACTATACAACATTATCAGAAATTATTACTATCCCTTAAAAAAATATTTGACGATGATATTAAACCATATCAACGTACTAACCTGCTTAAACTGATCGCAAATGAATACATCGAGCATATCACCAGGCAAAGAAATCCAGAAATAACCGAAAATTTTTACGTATTTTTGCATAAAAATATGTCGCTTTTTAGAGATGAAATGATAAATCTTGAGCTTGACCTTTATCCTAACTTTGACTTTAAACTTGGCCTTGGCCTTTACCTTGACCGCATGTTAATAGAACATTGTATGCAAACACACCACAACAATAACTTTGACACTTTAACTAACAAACTCAATACTATAATAAGCATTAAGAAATCTTATAACCACATAGAAAAATTTTGCGAGCCAATTCTGCATCAAACCTTAAAAGAACAATCTAAATTCTTTAAGGAAAAACTAAATGAAATTTGCGAAGCACAACGTAAAAAAATTAATGATTATTGGCAGGGTGATTTCAGCACGCCTATTGATATAGATGATGAAGATGATGCTCTGCTTATAATCAGCAATAACCCAAAATCAGACCCTATATGCCAATATATCCCAGATTGTTTCACAAGTGATACGATTAATAAAGACAATATGAAAGCATATTATAAATTATCACAGATAATTATTAATATAAAAAATTTGTCACTTGAAACATGCAAAAAAATGGCTAACTTTTTACATGGCAAGAGATTCACCGTCGATAATAAAGATTTAATAGAAAATTACCGTAAAATAGAAATGAAATACGTGGAATTGATGTTAGTTAATAATAAACATCAAGATTTGAAAAACCTATTAAATGGTGAAAAAGAACGAATTCAAACAACCATAAATGGGATGCATAAACTCCTTACACCAAATACACATATTTACAATAAAATTATAGAACAAATCCCATTTATGCGTTCTGATTCTGATTTTACTAAGCAAACTTTAGATGAGCTACAAAGACTCTACAAAGAATTTGTTAAACATGATTTGGTAGTAAACATATTATCAGACCATGGAACATTCGGGCAAAAGAAAAAATTTACAACATCTTTTATGAATACCTTATTTAAAACCTCTCTAACCTCATCACCATTGGCAAAAAATGTTGTTATAAATATTGCTAAATCTGAATGTTTTTTGGAAGATCTCTCAGCTAAAGCCTTAAATGAAACAGAAATAACCGAAGAAAATATAGCAATTTTTAATCAATACTTAAAGAAAATTAATTCTTATACATCATGGACATTTGCCGATTATCAATTATTTATTAATTATTGCGGCGAAAAAACTATCTCTGATGATATAAAAGAAAACTCCATCTTACAAAAATATCTAATTGAAATCTGTCATAGCAATCTTAAATGTTTAATGGAAAATCTAAATGATTTTGCACTTAACTCAGAAAACATTACTTACATAAATAACTTCTTGAAACTGGTAGCATTAGTTGCTAAAACATGGTTGTCAAACAATGATGAGGCGATTGCACAAGTTGTCGGTTGTCTACAAAAGCTTGAGGTTCATAAAAACGGAAAAGCAATTGGCATAATGCAGCAAAATTTATCCTGCATTCTTAATACTTTATTGCCTGAAATAAAAGCTAAAAACCCATCTATCGCTTATTTAATCGAGCATTTTGGTTCTGCCAACGATAAACACCAATATGAACTAGTCGACTCGCCAAATTTAATTAAGCTTATACATATATTGAAAAACGCACTGCAAGGAAGTTTTACTGAAAAAACCCTATCGACATTAAAACCCGAAACTATTAAAGATAAAAATGAACTTACTAAATTATTAAAGCTTTTCTGGATACAACGATCTAAAACGTTTCTTTGTGACGACATATTAGACCATTTTACAAAAATTTATAGCGTTTTTTTAACAACCCCTGCAACTGATGCTAAAAAAATAACAAGTAATTTAACACAAGTCGCTATGACTTTTTTAAGAACACGGCTAAATTTGACTTCTCTCATCAAAAAAAGGCAGGTGCCTAACGTAAATGAAATATGTAATCATTTAACTTTTATATTCATTTATGGTAATAGGCAACAAACCCTCGAAGCGCAGCATTTAATTTTTAATCAATTGTGCTTAATCTATTATTATGCTGGAACACGAGAGTCTGGGAACAAGAATGCTAAATATAGATTATGGAAATTTTATAAATTCGTATTTAAAATATATGATGTTTTCTCAAAAATTGATTCGATCCAGAAAAATAACAAAGTTAACACAACCATCACGCCTCATTTAAAAATGCTTGGAGAATTTTGTCAAAAAAATAAAAAATATTTTTCAAATGACAAGACAAATGGTCATCCAGGCAATTTTCGGCGTATGTGTTTTGCACGTTTTAAATCCCAGACTAAAAAGACCAACCTATTGAACGTTGCACCGGAAATTTTTAGAATTGTATTTTTGATTGATATTATAACCAATATTCGTTTACAAAAACCTTCACAAAGAAACCTTGCTATACCAAATGATATTGATGGAAATTCTGTTGACAAACAAAAATTACAGCAACGTATATACGAAACATGCTGCATTATGCTCAATAATTTACGAAACCAGATATATAAAGATTCACATCGCACGCCCGATGATTTATTAGCTTATATATTACCAAAGTTTACAGAGTCTGATGAAGATGAAACTACTACTCTAATTAAATTTAATTTCAAACACAACAATAACATAACTAAATGGATAGAAAATTTAAAAGAACAGATAAAAACAAAATATTACCGGGCTTCAGGTATTTATGAAGTGCTAGCAAATTATCAATTGGAAAACTTAACATGCCAAGATTACGAGCTAAGAATCAATTTTGCAATTCTTAATCATTTATTTCAAGATTCTCCAGAAACTACCTTACAACAATTTGAGCAATTAATATTGAAGATTTTTAAATTACCACAGAATATTTTCAATTCTTTGTTCTTACAACTAAAACCACCCGATAGGATAATTTGTGAACACATCAAATACAAATTGTCAATCGGCAAAAAGAAATGTTTCGGCAAAAGTTTATCTATTAAAGAATTCGAGCTCTTAAAAAAATTACTACCTGAAAATCATATTATTATTCACATGTCTGACAATATAATTAACTATCTTACGCAATTTAAGAAAAGAACATTAAAAGATCGGCAAAAAGAACAATTTAATGATTATATAACAATATGTTTTGAATGTGGCGCAAAAACATCAAAAACTTTTAGTATGCTACAACCATTAATTCATTGGTTAACTATGCTAATTTATTTCCCGCAAATGAATTTAAAAATTAAAACCGATAAATGGCGCACGATAAAATCATATCCTGAAGAAGTTTGTAATTTAATTACCAAAGCAACTAGTGTGCTTTTAAAACGTCTAGAAAGCGGAAAAGCACCGGCATTTGAAAGTTGCATTACCCTGTTGCAATTGCCAACTATATGCAAAAAAACCGTAACCACCAAATTACAGACATCAAGCTCAGATGAACAAAAGGATAAAAATTCCTCTTCATTACCAGAAATGATTTTCAATTTCATCAGGCACCATTGTTATCCTAAAAATATGGAATTAACTATTTTACCTGTAAACAAAAGGGCATCTTTTTTTCGCAAAAAAGCGCCAATCCAACTAGTTAATGAACAATCGTTATCGCTGAGTTTTTTAAATGCCCGCTATTTAAACAACTTCATATTGCAAGCTATCACTACTAAAGGTCCACATATTACATCAGAATTAAAACCGCACTATGTAAAATTAAGATATGACTATGCCATTGCTAAATTTAATCAACTTTTTGTATGTTTCTCAGATAAATCAGAACCAATAGAAATGTCTGATAAGTTAATTGATTATATTCTAGAATATGCAGAGCAACTTATGCCAAATCCACTTCTACCAAAAAAATCATTAGATTTTCTCGATAAAATTATTCAAGAATTTATTGAACTTACTGCCATTCAAAAGAAAAATTTTCTACAAAAAGCTTGGGGAAACTTTGGTACTTATATAATTAAGCCATTCACCTTCGCATCGCAATCACCATCATTTAAAACGTGTGAATGCTTATATTCTCTGATAAATAAATTGAAGCAAAAACAACCTAATTATTTTGCAAAACGCCTATTATCACTTGATGAAGCTATATACAAACTTGCCGAGCGCTGTGATATAATATGGTGTGATATTCCGCAAAATAAACCTAAGTTTGTAAATCATTACAAACCAGTAAAAAAATTCTTATGCGATCTTTTTTGTAGTAAATTATATATTAATTCTTTACGCAATGACTCCAAATATAAAGATAAATATTTAGACTTTGAAAAGCGATATAATTCAAAACTTCAAGGTAAAAAAAATTATCGGCAGAACACACTATATTAATCTTCTCCCTGCAGCGCAAACCAATTACAAAAAACGCGCGCGTATAAACTAAGTAGACGTAAAAAAGTTGTTTTCGAAACACAACAAGTATTTCCCTGGGCAAGTTGGCGAATTACGTCCAACCCAATCCCAGTTCCAAAACCAATTTCGATATCCGAATAACCATCAAGTTGCATTAAATCTTTTAACATAAAATGTGATATTTTAGGAAACTCGCGATTAATCATACGGTAAGTGGCGGTAATTTTTTTTTGCTTAAGGTATATCGGATCGATGCGTTTTTTATTATAAAATTTCTTGTTCTTCATCTGACTTGATCTCCATCATTTGGTGGAAACCCATATAATATAGGTCGTCATAATTTTAACTAGCGTATTTTCTACGGAAATTCATAAAAAAATCAACAGGGTAGAACCAACACGATTTTTTTCGTAGGTTAAATATTGCTCAAACTATGGCAGAAGTCTTATGTCTTTTTCAGATCTTATTTGGTGGGGGAAACGCCTTGCATGACCTATAGTAATAATACCCCTCTCCAAAAACCATCGCACGGTGCTTATGAGAAAGGAATCAGACCCACCTCTTCAAGGACGAAATTAAGCACTGCGCGATGGCATTAAACCTTTCGCGCAAGCTCAACTGCTAAACCAATATAATTTTCTGGCTGCAGTTTTTTCAAACGCTGCTTCGCTTTTACAGGAATATCCAACGCATCAATAAAAGTTAATAATTTAACACGATCAATCGTTTTGCCACGCGTAAGTTTTTTAAGTTGTTCGTAAGGTTTCGCAATCCCATAACGCCGCATAATTGTTTGCAAAGCTTCTGCTAAAATATCAAAATGTTGATGTAAATCTTGCTTAATCGTTTTTTGGTTAACGGAAACTTTATGCATGCCTTTATCCAACGATTGATACGCTAATAAACTATGCGCAAAAGACATCCCAAAATTACGCGTCACCGTGGAGTCACTTAAATCCCGTTGCAAACGCGAAATCGGCAATTTGTTCGCAAAATGTTGCCATAAAGAATTCGCCAAACCTAAATTACCTTCGGCGTTTTCGAAATCAATCGGATTAATTTTATGCGGCATGGTGGATGAACCAACTTCGTGCGCCTTTAGTTGTTGCGTAAAATAATTAAATGAAATATACATCCACATATCACGACAAAAATCGATTAAAATCGTATTCGTCCGCATAAACATATGACTAAGCTCCGCCATCCAATCGTGCGGTTCGATTTGTGTGGTATGTAAATTAATTTCTAAACCAAGCGAGCGAATAAATTTTGCAGAAAAATTTTGCCAATTAATTTTTGGATACGCAATAACGTGCGCATTATAATTTCCGCTCGCGCCATTAATTTTTCCTAAAATTTTAATTTCTTTTAATTGATCAAATTGCCTGCTCAAACGCGCGACAAAGTTTGCAATTTCTTTTCCTAAAGTTGTCGGCGTTGCCGCTTGGCCATGGGTGCGCGATAACATCGAAAGACCTGCATATTTGCGCGCGAGTTTTTTCAAATCACGAATAAAAATATTTAGTTTTGGTAAAATAATTTTATGCAATGCATCTTTAATCATTAAAGCATAAGACAAATTATTTATGTCTTCCGATGTACATGCAAAATGCACAAATTCATTTACCTTTGCTAAAGTTTTATTTTTTGCAAACTTTTCTTTAATAAAATATTCGATCGCTTTGACATCATGATTAGTTTTTTTCTCAATGGTTTTAATACGTTTAACATCATTGACCGAAAAATTCTTAATCAGTTTTTCTAAAAACTGATTGGTATTTGCATTAAATGCTTTAATCTCAGTGATCGATTTCTCTTTAGCTAAAGCCTGCAACCAACGAATCTCCACCAACAAACGATAACGCATCAAGCCAAACTCGCTAAAAATCGGTTGTAGCTCGGTTAATTTAGACAAATAACGCCCATCGAGCGGCGAAATTGCGGTGAATTGATCAAGTTTCATGATAACGTCCTATGTAATAATCGATAAACTGCATTGTACCCGTTTATCAGATTTTTTTCATCTATTATTGAATATACTGACCATTTCAGCTATGATTAACGCAATGAAAACTACCGCCGTTTATCCCGGAACATTTGATCCAATCACGCTCGGTCATATTGATTTAGTCAAGCGCGCCGCTAAAATGTTTGACCGTATTATCGTCGCGGTTGCCAACAACCCAGAAAAAAACACTTTGTTTTCTTTGAGCGAACGCATTGATTTGGTTAAACAAGTTTTTGCCAACATAAAAAACATTGAAATAAAAAGTTTTGACGGCCTGTTAACTGAATTTGCGAGAAAACAAAATTGTAATATTGTTTTGCGCGGGCTTCGCGTTGTGTCTGATTTTGATTATGAATTACAAATGGCGAGCATGAATCGCAAACTTATTCCAGAATTAGAGACAATTTTTTTAACGCCTGAAGATAATTATATTTATGTTGCGTCATCTTTAGTGCGCACGATTGCTAAAGAACACGGCGATTTATCACATTTTGTGCCGCCGGTGATTGAACAAGCTCTAAAAGAAAAATTAAAAAAAATATGAAACAAAGAAAAGATCTATAAAATTATTTATTACCTTTACTTCCCTTACTAATTTTCCCTTCTTTGAATAGAACATGCATGCCAAATTTATCGGTTTTTTCATTCCACGCGCGTGGATCATACATCTTCATCTCAAGTTTGCCAATTTGCTTTTCACCCGCCGCCGCTTTGGTTCTCTTGGTGGTAGTTTTGAAATAACCCGTCGGCTTGCCTTTTTTGTTAAGGCCGGTGGAATTCATTCTGACTTTCATTCGATTTGATGCCATTATTTTTCCTTACGCTTCTTAATTTCAGCCAATACCGTCTCAATACCTTTTTTGTCAATGATCCGTAAACCTTTGGCACTAACTCGTAAGGTTATAAAACGTTTTTCGCTTTCTACCCAAAATCGTCGGACATGCAAATTTGGGTTAAAACGACGCCGTGTTCGGCGCTTTGAATGCGAAACATTGTTACCATATTGAGGCCGCTTGCCGGTTACTTCGCATACTTGAGACATAATATTATTCCAAAATCTATTAAGAGAGGCTGTTTTATAGCAAATTTACCCTCTACAAGCAAGCAAATTGTGCTTTCATAGACCAAAGTGGTATTGCGCCACCACTCTGAATCCTCTATCATACCACCATGACGAAACGAGTTTTAATCGCAGCAGGCGGCACTGGAGGGCATATTTTCCCAGCACTCGCCATTGCCCGTTTATTACAAAAAAACCACATCGAAGTCGCCTGGCTGGGCGCTAAACGAGGTTTAGAAACCACCATAATCCCACAAACAAATATTCCGTTGTACACCATTTCAATCGCCAGTTTGCGTGGCAAAAAAGGCCTATTTTATAAGCTCATAACCCCTTTTAGATTATTAAATGCCTTGAGGCAAGCGATACGAATTATTCACAAAACCAAACCAGATGTGGTGCTTGGCATGGGCGGTTTCGCCAGCGGTCCAGGAGGCTTGGCCGCCTGGATTTTACGGAAAAAATTGATCATCCACGAACAAAATGCCATCCCCGGCATGACCAATAAAATCCTGGCACGTCTGGCCGCCAAGACATTTACCGGGTTCCCGAATCATCATAAATATATTTATGCCGGCAATCCGGTACGCGAAGATATTGCCTCATTATCGCCACCACAAGACCGCTTGAGCCAACGTTCTGGCCCGATTCGCTTATTAATTATTGGCGGAAGCCAGGGAGCTTTGTCGTTTAATCAAATTATTCCGCAAAGCTTAACCTTATTTCCAGCCGATAAACGCCCAATTGTTTGGCATCAAGCTGGTAAAAGATATTTGGCTAACGCACAAGCTTCTTATAAAAACGCTGAAATTGACGCGCGCATCGATGATTTTATTCCCGATATGGCCGAAGCTTATCAATGGGCAGATCTGGTAATCGCCCGTGCTGGAGCATCTACCGTATCCGAATTGGCCGCCGCTGGGGTTGCTTCGATCTTAATTCCATTTCCATATGCGGTAGATGACCATCAAACCGCCAATGCAGATTTTTTAGTTCGTGTAGACGCCGCGCGTTTATTACCACACAAAGATTTCACCGCTGAAACATTACAAGAAAATTTATCCGCTTTGATCGCAGATCGTTCGTTATTGCTAAAAATGGCCGAAAACGCCCGAGGGTTGCGCAAACTCGACGCTGCTGAAATAGTTTGCAACGCCATCATTTCTCACTAGACAAATTTGTCTAATGGCCACTAGACAAATTTGTCTAATTATGATATGCTTTAAAAACAATGGCTTATAGGAGCATTTATGCTTGCAGCATATCAAAGACACAACCAATTTAAAGAAAGTCTCAAAAAATTTGAGTCGCTAGATCCACATTTACATGCCCTAGCTCAGCTTAAATATAAATATCAATTCAACTGGTGGGAACAATTGGATCTGAGCATCCCAGGAATTTACATTCTGACCGGGGGCAGACAAGTAGGAAAATCCACTTCGTGCAAACAACTAATCAAAAAGTGCTTAAGCAAAAAACGTTTTGCTCCCGAAAATATATTTTATCTGCCATGCGATGAAATTTTTGACGCTAAAGAATTAAGCAAAATTTTACGCTTCTTTTTTAATGAAATTAATGGCAAACGATTTTTACTTATTATTGATGAAATTACTTTTGTAAAAAATTGGGATCGTACTATAAAAGCCTTGGCTGATGAAGGATATTTCCAACAAGGATTATGCATCTTAACTGGATCTGATTCTTTGATTTTAAAAGAAGCTGCGATGCGTTTTCCCGGAAGACGAGGCAAAGCATCTCAAACTGATTTTCATTTGTATCCTTTATCATTTGGCGAATATGTGAAATTAGTTGCATCAAAAAAAATATATAATAAAAAACTTTTTGATATATTTGAAGATTATTTACAATGCGGTGGATATTTGCGCGCCATTAATGATCTTGCGCAAGCCAACAAAATATCCACAGCTACTTTTATGACTTATGAGCAATGGATTCGCGGAGATTTTCTAAAACAAGGTAAAAAGGAAGATACTTTATTAACAATATTAAATGCCTTATTAACTGTTGGGGTTTCACAAATTTCATATTCAAGTTTGACACAAAAAATCGGGATGGTAAGTAAAGAAACTTGTATGGATTATTGTCGCCTTTTGGAAAGAATGGATATTTTAATTAATTTACAAGCATATGATCAAAACAAAAAACAAGGTTTTCCACGCAAAGCGCGCAAATTTCATTTTGCTGATCCATTTATTTATCGCACCATTTTGCATTGGCTCAAACGTGAAGGATATTTAAATTCTTTTGACATGAAAAATATATTGGTCGAAGCTTGTGTTTCCAGTCATTGCAAACGGCTTGCAAAAACTTTTTATTTTAAGGGTGATAAAGGGGAGATTGATGTTATTTGGCTTAAAGATAAATTTCCACAAGCAATCGAAATTAAATGGTCGAAGCAAATTCGCCCGAGTGACTTAAAAACTTTGAAACAATTTAAACACAATGTAATCTTAACTAAACATCCTGTAACAGGAAGCACTGATGGCATAAAAAGTTTACCGGTTTATCAGTTTTTATTGCAATTAGAATAATCTTAAACAATGACTCCGCCGCCTAGGCAAACTTCGTCTTGATAAAAAACTACCGATTGCCCTGGAGTTACTGCCCATTGTGGTTCATCAAAAACTACGTTAATTTCATCCTCATTTATTTTTTTAATTACGCACGCTTGATCAGTTTGACGATAACGCGTTTTTGCCTTGCATTTAAATGGAATTTTCGGCGGCGCGCCCGCAACCCAATCTAATTGATTTGCAGATAAATTTTTAGAAAATAATAATGGGTGATCGTGACCTTGACCAACGATCAAAACATTATTTTTTAAATCTTTTTTTAATACATACCATGGAGCTTCGTTAGAATCTTTACGACCGCCAATTCCAATTCCTTGGCGTTGCCCTAAAGTATAATACATTAAGCCATCGTGTTTTCCGATTACTTTTCCATCTTCGGCTTTAATTTCACCAGGTCGGGCCTGCAAAAATTTATTGAGAAAATTTTTAAATTTTCTTTCACCAATAAAACAAATTCCGGTACTGTCTTTTTTTGCATGATTTCTAAATTTATTTTTTTGCGCAATGTTGCGAACTTCATCTTTAGTTAAATCACCAATTGGAAATAATGTTTTAGCCAATTGATGTTGTTGCAATGTATATAAAAAATAACTTTGATCTTTGTTTTTATCCACGCCTTTTAATAATTGCAATTGACCATTGCTTTCGCGCTTTCGCACAAAATGTCCGGTGGCAATATAATCTGCACCTAATTCTAAAGCGTATTCCAAAAACGCTTTAAATTTTATTTCTTTGTTACATAAAATATCTGGATTTGGTGTACGACCGGCAGCATATTCTTCCAAAAAATAAGTAAACACCCGATCCCAATATTCATC
>Ga0114923_10001768_pt1 | contig 14806 bp, 10 predicted proteins | sample SumtaG_FD_89578 | JGI IMG/M metagenome (GOLD analysis project Ga0114923, IMG submission 89578) | Deep subsurface microbial communities from Indian Ocean to uncover new lineages of life (NeLLi) - Sumatra_00157 metaG | ecosystem: Environmental > Aquatic > Marine > Oceanic > Sediment | place: near...
GGTTAAAAAAGGAGGAGAGCCAGGGATTGAAATAGTACCGGGAATATATAAACTGGGAAAAATTGGTCCTTTGATGAAGATTGATACTGGTACCATGAATATTATTGATCAGAACGTAATCGGCGTGGGAAGTCGTTGTGGAATTCAAAGGGGTACGCTTATGGCCTATTCATTTACAGATGATTGGAGTATATACTCGGATCTTTTAATTCGAGGAGAGAAAGAGGATTATTTTTGGCCTATCGGCAATAGTGGGACGCTTATTGTCTCTGATAATGGGAGATATCAGCCTATTGGTCTACTTTGGGGAGCTGAGCTAAGACATCACTCCAGGGATAAAGGTAAAAAAAAAGAAGCATGGGGCTATGCCAGTGATTTGGGAAAAGTTTTGTTTCATTCAAATTTGACAATTAAAGGTTTTATAAAAAACGATAACTATGATAAAGAATAGGAGGTAAATGATGAATCAAAAAATTAGATTGTTTGCTTTTTTCATCATCTCATTTTTTTTTGTTGGTTCGATTGCCCTGTTTTGTAATCCACAAAATACAAGTACAGGAGCAGGAAATAATGATGATGAAGGAAAAATATTGGAAACGATGCATCCTTTTTACGATGCACAAATACTTGTGGGTGCGCTTGATGAAAAGGGAAAAGAAATCAGTCTTGAAAAAATCAAGAGAGTATTTAATGTTCTTCATAAGTATTACACACAATTAGAACTTCCAATTGATAAAACGAGTTTAAAAACTGAAAAAAATAAACTCGAAAATATAATAAAAGAAAACCCTTTTTTAGAGAAATATCTAAAAGGGTTCTATGAAAAAGCCTTAGAAGAATACAAAACGGATTATAAAGAATCAGGTGACAATATTATAGAACCTGTTACAGTGGCACCTTCTGGCGCTGCAAAGGGAATCTTATCGCCGGTAATGGTTGTGGATGCGCTTGGGTCATTTATTGCAAAACGGTTTAAAGAGGAACTCACCATTGCGTACCTGGAGAAGTTCAAAAAAAAATTGAACGAAAATAAAGATAAAGGATGGACCTTATTAGTGCCAACTACCTTTACTTTCCTGGAAAATTCAGACCCATTTAATTTTAAAATCTTCATCTCAACGTTAAAACAATCTTTTCAAAATGATCTGAATAATCTTGATTCGAATCTAAAGAATTTCTTGATAAAGCATAAAGAAAAAATAGAGGAAAAAGTTCTGAAATTGATCCTTGAGGAAAATGGTGGAACATTTAAAGAAACGTTAAGGGAAGCATTGTCAACAGATGAAGAGATTAAAAAAAGTATCAAGAAAATAGATATAATGGAGCAACTTTTAAAAATAAAGAAATTAAAAGCGGAAATTAATGATTTGTCAGGGCAAAACAAGGAAGATAAATTAAGTGAATTAAAGGACATGGAAAAGAAATTAAAGGAAACGAGTGAGAAATTAAAAATTGAAATAGATAAATTAAAAGCGGATATTAAAAGTTTGTCAGGGCAAAACTGGGAAACCAAATTAAATGAATTAAAGGACATGGAAAAGAAATTAAAGGAAACGAGAGAGAAATTAAAAACTGAAATAGATAAATTAAAAGCGGATATTAAAAGTTCGTCAGGGCAAAACAAGGAAACCAAATCAAATGAATTAAAGGACATGGAAAAGAAATTAGAGAATACGGAAACTGCAATAGATAAATTAAAAGAATTAAAGAACCTGAAAAAGAAATTTGAGAAAAAGGAAATAGCCCAAAGGCTAAGGTTTGTGCTGTGGAAAGATAAATGGAAAGATAAAGATAATGGCGCTAAATTGAAATTGAAAAAGAAATTGGAAAAAATATTCTCAAATGAAATCAAAGAACTAGAAGATAGTAAAGATAAATCAGAAACAAATAAGAGAATACTTCTTCTTAAGGAATTAAAAATATCGATAGAGAATAGAGATATATTAAATTTGGCAATCCTCATTCTGGACTTGATTCAGGACGTAAAAAGTAGAAAGCATCCGGCAGATATAATCGATACAATCAGTGAATCAGGCTACATAGATCAAATTGATCACAAAATTTCAAATCCCATTAGATTAATGGCAATACTCTCTCGAAGCCTAAGAAACAAAGAAGGAGATGGATGGGTAAAACTTGAAGAATTTAAAAAATTGTCTACACGTGCTGATACGAATTTTCAACAATTGTTTCTTGGGCTAATTTATGTGAATGAATTGGAGCAGTTGAAGAAGATAAAATTTAAAAATGAACCTTTCGATCAAATTATTCTTAAAAACGAAAACAAAATCATTGAAAATATTAAGAAGACCACTGAGCATATCCACAAAGCCTTAGCAATAGCTAAAAACATCCAGGAGAAGATTGAAGAATTAGGGAAAATAGAAAAAAAAGGATTTGAAAATTATTATTCTTATTTAACGACCGTTTTTGAGTTAATTGAACATGGATTCGACATAAAGGATTTTATAAATGACAAAAAAACACAATTGGTTAAAGATGTTGAGAAGGCTCAAAAATACCTGAAAGATGCTAAAAAGTTATTGGAAATCTCTAAAAATATTCATGATAAAGCCTATGGCGTAGCCCTGGTAAATACGGTGACAATATTAAAAGACCTACTACCTGAATCTGCTATTAAAGATGAGATCATCAAATATGGTACATTTATGGTCAGCATGGTGAGTGCAAAGGATGCCAAAGAAATGGAGAATGTGTTGGCGGCAGCCGCTTTACCGGTGGGAAGCTATCGTTTAAAAAGAACCAGCCGTTTCACTATCTCTTTGAATACCTATCCCGGAGTATTTGGCGGTGTTGAAACGTTGACCACCAGCGAAACGCTGGATGGGAAAAAAGAAGGATTGAATTTAGCTTTTACTGCGCCTGTGGGCCTTGATTTTTGTTGGGGGAAAAAGAGAAAAAAAAATAAAACGATATTCGGTCCCTCAAATAGCCTGTTCATTTCCGTTATCGACATCGGGGCGGTTGTGAGTTTCAGGCTCAGTGGAGCAGATACGGGATTGCCGGAATTTAAATGGGAAAATATACTGGCACCAGGAATATTCTGGATGCGTGGATTTAAAAACAGCCCTATCTCTTTCGGCTTAGGTATTCAATACGGCCCCCAATTAAGAAAAATTACACCTAAGGCTGACGACGCGGGCGACGCGGGCTCAACTAAAGCCGTAAGTAATGGAGGGGAGACCGCGGAGGCTGTCTTCACCGCAAGCGCATGGAGATTTGGACTGATCATTGCTGTTGATATACCGATTTTTAATTTACATTCAAAAAGATATAAGTAAATTAAGAGACTTTCGTGGAATGAGTGCAGGGTTCGGTACTTAACAATGAGCGCTGAACCCTGTGCTTTACCCATCATTACGGTACCCGGGACCTAACCCGAACGAGCCGGAACCGAAAACGGCTTTAAGACACCAGGCCACTAAGAAGATTGAAAAAAGAGGACATGTAAGAAAAATTGTTCGGCGTCCTGTTTCAATTAGGAGTTAAATATGACAACAAAAAAATCATCTGAGAGTTTTTCCACTGTTCAGCCCCAGCTTCCGCCCGTAGGATCCGGGGGCAGAATTGCGGGGCAGCAGGCAAGAAGTGATTATTTTATTTATGGGAGGCAACGAATTAGAAATGATTAGGAAGCAGACGACAATCATTGCTATTTTGATCTCAATCGGTGCGATTTTATTAGCATCCCTGCACACTTTAACCTCCATAGATATTGATGCTATTGGACTCGCTTTATTAGGGATTTCCGCTTTACCATGGATTATTCCTTTTTTAAAGAGTGCAAAGCTACCGGGTGGAATTGAATTAGAATTCAAAGAATTAAAACGCAAAGTAGAAGAGACCAAGCATGAAATAGATATCCTTAAAGAGGAAAGGAGAAAAGCAGAAGAAGAATTTCTTTTTGTATGCGATCAATTCGCTTCGGGTTTACCAACAAAAGAACTCGATAAACTTGGAACTGAGTTGGAGGCACTTTCCGGGAGTTTACCGGGTATTGACTTCCTGGAAGAAAATCTATTAATTGAAAAACTAAAAGAAAATCAAGGCCGAACCTATGGGACTGCTTGTGCAATTCAAGTGCGGCCCCAGTCGCATTTTTTTAAACCTCTAATTAATTTGATTAATGAAGCTGCTAAAACTACCGATCTTGCAGGAGCCCGGCTAAAAGTCATTTTTAGAATTGTAATGGCAATCGAAAATATATTAAATTTAGACAGGAGAAAAACCGATCCAATCCTAAAAGCTGGTGAGTCAAATACTGCAAAAACAGCTCTTGAAAAGCTGGCGAATCATCGTCGCAGCATTGATGATCATAATAAATATCCACGAAGAAGTATTGTAACAAGAATTAATCGTGTGCTGAAGAAACTAGAATAAATTGAACGAAAGGAAAAAATTGTGGACAAGCAATGGTAAAATAATTTAAAAAAGGAGGAACAATAATGAGTCATAAGATGGGCGTTTTAATATTGCACGGTATAGGTTCACAGTCAGAAGATTTTGCAGAACCTATGGTTAGTGAAGTAAAAAGAAGGATCGACAAAGCCGGATTCAATTCAAATGAAATAAAATTCAGACCTGTACACTGGGCTCCTGTTTTAACTGAAAAGGAAAAAGCGTTGTGGCGTACACTTTCCCGGGATAATGAATTAGACTGGGGGAAAATAAGAAAGTTTATAATCTGTTACTTCGCTGACGCCATAGCTTACAATCAAAGAGAAGAAAACGATATTTACAAAAAGATACACAAGATAATGCATGATGAACTGGTGGCATTGAGAAAAGACGACTTTGAAAATCAAGATAAGCCGTTGTTATTGATGGGGCATTCGCTTGGCGGCCACATCATATCCAATTACATTTGGGATAGACAGAAAGGTAATGAATCGAATATATTCGGGAGCACCCCACTGGAAAAGATGGAAACACTTACCGGCATCATTACTTTTGGCTGCAATATACCACTGTTCACTTTAGTGAAAGATCCCATAGTAAGTATAAAATTCCCACCCAATCAACTGGCAGAAAATTTGAAAAATGTCGCTCAATGGAATAATTTTTATGATTCTGATGATGTACTGGGGTACCCTTTAAAATCCCTCAGTCCCAGTTATGAAGAGGCAGTGCATAAAGATATCCAGATAAACGTGGGTAATATAATTACTTCCTGGAATATGGCATCACATATGGAATATTGGACAGATAATGACTTTGCGAAGCAGGTTGCTGGATTTTTGAGCAGTATCCTTTCCCAAATATGAGAATAGAGGACTGTGGATAAGGGCACAGGCTGATTTCAGGCTAATTTCATACTATCAGAAATAGAAGAACGTATGGAAGTATGAATGGCAAGAAAACTTATCTTTCTCATAGAAGTTAAAAAAGATTTCCTTATTGCCACAGGATTAATCCTGGAATTAAAGGGATACAAGATAATGGTTTCAGGAAAATTCCAAGGCCCGGTAAAAAAAATCCTTGAACTGGAAAATAGTGAAAACCCGGTTGATCTTATCATCAGCGATGTACCGGTTTCCCTCCTGGGAAAAATGGGATTAATTGGCATATCAGGGAAATTGCAGCGTAAGCTGCCGGGTATCTTAATTACCGACAATACCAATAGAAAAACCCGCCAGGAACTTGAAAAAAAAGGTTTTCATGTGATGGAAAAACCGGTCGAGCCGGAAGAATTGCTAAAAAAAGTCAGAGAGGTTGCAGGTGTAGGTGACAGGTGCAGGTGGAGGCGCCCTTCGGGCAAATAAACGCCTACAATAAAAATAGCCGCGAAGAACGCGAAGAAATTGGCGACGCGAAGGAAAAATGGACATAAATTCGATCGTAGGGGTTTGATTCATCAAACCCGATGTGTGAATCGGCCAAGCCAGGGTTTGATAAAAGATTATTTATACCTGTCGGTGAGTGTTTCACATGTTTAGCGGTCCAGGTTTTCCAGGAGGTAATCGTCGATGTTTCGTTTTTCCGAATCGAACCCGATGCCGGCGAGCACGATCTCTTTGCCTTTGAGCCGGTACTTTTCAGCGTATTTCATCTCTTTGATTTGGTCCAGGGCCTCCTGCCCGCTCCCCAGTTTGAATTCCATGATATAGATTTTATTCTCTGTCTCCAGTACCGCGTCAAGCCTGCCAATATTGCTCTCCTCTTCAGGTCTGACCTCAGCACCGATTAATTTGAGAACAAAATAGATAATGGTGTGGTAATAAGCCTCCCGTTCACCAATAAAAATATTATAGGGAATCGAGGCAAACAAGGATTTGAAATGCTCGATAAGCAGATCGATGTTGTCTTCTGCCAGGGTATCCGCCATTCGGTCCAATATTTCGTTTGTTCGGTCGGTATTTCTTTTGGAATACTCCTGGAATAAAACCTTTAAAAAAGAAGCGCGAACCTCTTTGTTGGGATAGTCCAATTGGAATTTCTCTTTATCATCCCTGGCAATATAAACATTTTTAACGGTCAAGTACCCGGTTTGAAAAAGGAGGGCGGAAATTTCCATTGTTTCGATATCGAAACGGTCAAAGGAATCGCTGCTGACCGTTAGTTTTTCAAACCGCGTAATGTCTATTGTTTTTTCTTTAATAAGCTTAACCAAAAATGTAGGAGTCCCGGTGGAGAACCAAAAATTTCCAAAGCGGTTCTCGTTGAACAGGTTCAATATAGAGTAAGGATTGTAAACAAAATTTTTCCCATCCCACGAATAACTATTGTACCATTTTTGGATTTTTTCCAACAATTGGTCTTTGGACATCCCCCTTTTTTCGACCATCTGCTCCATATAGGGGGAAAAATAGTGAGCCAGTTCCGCTTCGGTATATCCCAGGAGAGTCGAAAAACCTTCCGAAAGCGTAATATCGATTAAGTTATTGAGGTCGGAAAATAGGGATACCTTCGAGAACTTTGAAACACCTGTGATGAACACGAAACGGAGGTATGGATGACCGGGTGTTTGGTCCATTGGATTTTATCGTAAATCCACAACCCTTTAAAAAACTCTTTATTGCCGGAGAAGATATCAGCCAGGGTGGAGATAAGCAGGGATTTTCCAAAGCGGCGGGGCCGGGAGAGAAAAAAGTATTGTCCGCTGCCGGTGAGGAGGTCATAGATATCCTTGGTTTTATCCACGTACAGGCGATTGCCGGTAATCAATTTTGAAAAGGTCTGCAATCCAAGGGGTAAACCTTTCATTTTTGTTTCCGGTCCCGGCTTTGGTTTTGTATTCATATCTCAAATACAGCATGAGGCCCTATTTTTTACAACCAACTGCGAAGGGGTACGAAGAAAAATAGTCCACAGATTACACAGATTTACACAGATTAAAAAAAATGATGTAATCAGTTAGAATTGATCGAGAGCTATTCTGGTATAATATTTACTGATTTCCTACCTTTTTACTTTCTTCTCTTCTTATTTTCCTTTCTTCGTGCCCTTCGTGTCCTTCGTGGTAAAAATTGGAACTGTTGGCCCCTTTCTTGACTTTAACGATTAATGGGTTATAATGACATTTACCAAGAAAAAAAAGGAGAAAGACTATGATTAAACCTCACGGCTCTGACCGTTTAAACCCATTATTCGTGATGGATGAAGATGAAAGAAAAGAACTGTTAAAAGAAGCCGAAAACCTTCCCTCAGTAATTATCAGCTCTGCTGCCGCGGCCAATGCAGTCATGCTGGGAAGCGGATACTTTACCCCCCTTAACGGGTATATGAACCTGGCAGATTCCCTAAGTGTGGCTGAGAAAATGCAGACCACAGACGGTCTCTTCTGGCCGGTTCCGATAGTGAACGTGCTTAAAGATGTCTCTGCTATCTCCGGTGCCAAACGTATCGCACTGAAAGACCCCAATGTTGAAGGAAATCCCATTTTGGCTGTTCAGGAAGTGGCGGCTATTGAAGAAGCCTCGGATGATCAAATCCGGTTCATTGCGGAAAAGGTTTTTCGCACCCTAGACCCCAATCACCCGGGAGCGGCAACCTTTACCTCGCTGGGACATTATATAGTATCCGGTAATATCCAGGTGCTCAATTTTTCCTATTTTGAAAAAGACTTTGCCGGGACCTTTCGTACTGCTTTTCAAATCCGGGACGAGATTTCAAAACTAGGATGGGAAAAAGTTGTGGCTTTCCAGACCCGAAACCCCATGCACCGGGCCCATGAAGAATTGTGTAAAATGGCGAAAGAAGCCACCGGGGCCGACGGCATACTGATCCATATGCTGCTGGGGAAACTAAAAAAAGGCGATATCCCCGCAGATGTGCGGGATGCTGCTATCCGGAAAATGGTAGAGCTTTATTTTCCACCCAATACTGTTTTGATTACCGGGTATGGTTTTGACATGCTCTATGCCGGTCCCCGGGAAGCGGTGCTTCACGCCATATTTCGTCAAAACAGCGGCTGCACTCATTTGATCGTGGGCCGTGACCACGCGGGTGTGGGCGATTATTATGGACCCTTTGAAGCCCAGGAAATATTTGCTGAAGAAGTTTCCGACAGGGCATTAGAAATCGAAATTTTCAAAGCGGATCATACAGCCTGGTCTAAGAAACTGAACAAGGTGGTAATGATGAGCCGCGTGGAAAATCATACCAAGGAAGATTTTGTATTTTTGTCCGGTACCAAAGTCAGGGAAATGTTGGCGGCGGGTCAAAGGCTGCCGGAAGAGTTCAGCCGTCCGGAAGTGGCGGAAATTCTGGGAAAATACTACCGGCAAGAAGCTCAACAAGCTTAATGCCTGTGCCTTCCTTGCCCCTTGTGCTTTCTATGTTACAATATCCTTAATTGGCCTGGGTAATTGCTAACCGGCTTTCCACATCTACACCCTCTTTCAATCGTTCAAGAGTTTCTATTTTTCCCCTGTCCATTTTAATTATTTTATCTGCCACATCAAAATAGCGATCATCATGTGTGATGGCAATGACAATTTTTCCTTGCTCTTTCATCTTCGGCAACAAGGTCCGGTAAAAGAACTTTCTAAATTCCGGGTCCTGGTCCGCTGCCCATTCATCAAAGAGATAGAGAGGATAATCCTCCAGGTAACATTTCAGTAATGCTAACCTCTTTCGTTGACCCCCGGATAAATCCAGGGTACTGAATGCACTATCTTTTATGTGGACTTTTCCTTCCAGGTCCAGTATTTTTAAATATTCTTGAATTTCCCGGTCTCTGTTCTCAAGGTCAACATTGTATAGTTTTTTAAACAAGTGAAAATCACTGAAGACAACAGAATAATATTCACCCAATTGTCCGTTGTTCAATTCTTTGCCATCGACTTCAATGGTCCCCTGGGTAGGGATGTATAAGCCGGTCAAAATTTTAGCAAGGGTGGTTTTACCACTGCCATTACCTCCAGTGACAAAGAGAACCTCACCTTTATTCGCTTCAAAATCCAGGGGCCCCAGGACAAACGTATCATGCTCATCTTTGCTTTCGTATTTGAACAATAAGTTCCTGGCTTTTAAGTTCTTAACATTGTTTTTGCCCCGGCTGAGTTCAACCTCCGATAATGGGGCTGGCGGTTGTTCCGGTGTTTCTTTGAGGAAGTTTTGAATGCGATTCCATGATACACTGATTTTTGTGGCTTCGGGGAGTGCTCCCATTACGATGGTAATGGGGCCGATCATATATACAAAGATAAATATGAAACTCAGCAGCGTATATGACGATAAGGCTGGAAACATCTTTTCAAACCCGAAACTTATAATACCCAATAAAAGAATGAGCATGGAATTCCCAATCACCATGACATTGATAAATTTTATGTAAGCAAGGTTCCGTTTTTCACGGTACTCCAAACAGACGTCTTGCAGCTCATTATTATATTCCTTCTTTTTATTACGATGGAGGACCAATTCTTTAAACCCTTTCACCAACCCGTCTATCAATTGCATAAAAACATCCTGGGTATCCCTGGCTTGGTCCATAAGGCGTTGAGCACGTTGACCGACGATGGAATAAAAAACGATGATGAAAAATATGATTCCCAGTGTCATCAGGGTGGGCACCGGTGCAAGGATGGCAAGATAGGCAAATATGGATGCGAGGGTTACCAGGCCGGTTATGATAATCATAAATGTATTGGGGGAATTGCCCAGGGTATCCGTATCATTATTTATGGTGGTATATATTTCACCGCTGTCAAGAGTTTCAAAGCATTGATACCTGGTGGAAAACATTTTATTGATTAACTTGAGCCTTAAGTCATATACAACACCGTTTGCCGTTTTGATTAACATTGTTTGCGCGACTTTGGTTGCTGCAATAGAGACAAATACTCCTAAAACAAAATAGTATAAGAGAAATGTCTTCATATGTGTCAGGAAAAATGCATTAATGACAATAAACAATACGGCGGTGTTGGCAACACCGGAAATAGCACTTAAGGCAACGGCAAAGGGCAGGACGCGTTTTAATTGATCTTTTTCCGGGAAGAGGAGTGAGAGGACCGAAATAATAGCCGCGGCTCCCAGGACAGCCAGCAGTAAGACGGTGGCTGCGGGTAAGCTTAATGGCGCCCATACGACCGCGGTCTCCCAGGAAACATTGGCAAGAAGCCTGGGCAGCAAATACACGCCTATTAGAAAAGGCACTGTGGCTATTAACCCACCAATAACCTGGAACATTTTTTTCATGTTTAAGGGCGCATAGTCCCGGTTGCCTTTAAAAATTCCCCTGATGATTAAGACCACATAGGCCAAGCATGCTATCAAAAGGACTGCCAATAGAATTGAAACTACTGAAGCGGTTCTGTCCAACCCACTGTCCGGCACATTGATAGCTATATCTTTTTCACCCACTAATGCCCCCAGGATGTAATTACCGATATGAGCGGTATGATTACTGTTGGAATTAGCTAAGACGGCGACACCGATTTTCTTTTCAGGCCGAAAGCCGACATAAGTAGTAAAATTCGGATTCAACCCGGTATGAGAGAGTTGCTTTTCACCTACTAATGAGACGAACCATCCCATCGCATATGACGATAAATTGGCTGTCCCGGGAGCTATGGCTCTGTCACGCTGCTGGGTTTTTTGAATGAGTGGGGTGAATCCTGTTTCCACCAATCCCATCTGGATTTGCAACCACCTGGCCATATCTTTTGCATTACTAAGCACATAAGCGGCGGGATCATTTCCTCGATAAACCGGGGCGTCATAGGCCCGCGGGGAGAAAAAACCGATTTTATAGCCTTTGGCTTTGTGGGCGGAGCGGGGGAACACCCCGACAACGGTACTGGTGAGCCCCAATGGTTTGAATATATTTTCGGCCATATAGGTTTTAAAGTCTTTTTGGGATACTTTTTCAATAATGGCTCCTACAATAGCGTAATTAATACTGGCATACTCAAATTTTTGCCCGGGGATATGGTTTAATTCAATCCCGGATATATTTTTCACTGTTTGTGCCAGCGCGTCTTTACCACTCTCTTTGGGGATGAGGTCTATGGTAGTCACGGGTATGCCGCTGGTTTGGTGCAGCAATTGCCTGATGGTGACGGGGTATGTTTGACCCTCATGTTTTGCATAAAACCCCGGGAAATATTTGGAAACATTATCGTCAAGATGAATTAATCCCTGTTCTTCCAGCAGAAGGGCAGCCAGGGCTGTAAAACTTTTACTGCAGGAAGCCAATTCAAAGAGTGTCTCGGAGGTGACAGGCACCTCTTTTTCCAGGTCTGCATAACCGAAACCTTTTACAAAATTCGGTCCGTCAGCCCTTAAAATCACCAGGCTTAAACCGGGGATATCCCCTTCATCAATCAACTCTTGAACGGTTTTCTCAATTTCAGTGATTGAAAAACCTTTACTTTCCATTTCAGCGCTTAATGAAACGCTCAAAAAGAACATAGCAAAAACAAACAAAACCACCATTTTTAATGAAATGATTACTGGTCTCATATTTCCTCCTTATTCTTATCCTTTATTATGTTTTGAGTAAATTCCCTGGTTCCAGTGAATTTACACTACTTTACCCCTGTTACATGCAATTCCCATACTTCTCCATCTTCACTTTCAACCACTTGATAAAACTTGCCGTTTCCAAACGTTTGCGTGTATTGGAAAAATTCATTTTGTTCAATTAGCGGAAGATACGTTTTATTTATTAATTTACCGTTTAAATCATATACAAAGCATTCGCTTTGCCCGTTTTTTTTCCTCCATGACAATATATAAATTGTTTTGTCCGCTGTATAGTATAAACGAATCCCGGGAAAATAACCGGGAAAAGTCAGCATGTCTTTCAAGATCGGATAAAATTGTTTGAATCGAGGTGTTGTTTTTAAATAGTGGTGAAATCCTTCTCTAAAACTCTTTGTCATTTTTACCGGTTCAATTGCCGGATCAATGGAACCACGTTTTTTACCATTTTTATCAAATATAAGGATATTTCGTTTTTTATTTTCAACAAATATTTTGTCATCAGCAACAAAGAAAAATCCAATCCGCAGACCAAATGCATCCATTTTTTTGCCCGGCACAAACCATTGCTCTTCCCTGTGAAGCTCTTTTATCACCCGGCTTAATTTTGAATCCCAAATATTTGTCGTCATATAATTTACTTTATTGTCAACAGAAAACCCATAACCGACAAACCTATTACCAAGCAGTTTAAACATCCCCAGGGGAGAGATTGTTCGCATCTCTTTAATAAATTTTCCCTGTTTGGTAAAGAAGGAGAGCTTTCCCATACTGTTTATAATAAGATAATCCGGGTAAACATCAAGCATTACCGATCCCATACTTACAGTGGGACTAATTCTAAATTCTCCCGGGCCTTCACCTTTTTTCCCGAATTTTTTTTGAAGCTTATAATCTTTTAACGAGTAGATTAAAACTGATTCGCTGTCGGTAATGTAGAGCTGATTTTCATCTACTTGCATAATGAAAGGATTCGCTAACTCGTTAAGAGTTGCGACTTTTTCCGGGTAAAGTAAGAACCCGATTACCAGAATAGTTACTAAAATCAATGTTGTTTTCACATTAACCTCCTTTTTTTTTATATCATAGACTATTTTCTCAAACTGTCGGCAAGAGAATTTTCGTTTTTAATAAGAACAGCGCTGACGTCCTCTTCCTGGCCGAATGCTTGATTATTCAAGTGATGAACCAGATCGAAATAATTTTTCATAAACACCTCTTTTATGGCAAAACCTGAATTTTGCAAAAATGTTACCCACAATACAGCGCCGTCATAATCTTCCAATACTTTCATGTAAAAATAGGGATGGTGTTTTCCCGCCCTTTTCTCTCTTTCCACGTCTTCATACTCCATTTTTTTCCAATAATGATAATTCCCAAATATAGAATTAAAAATAAAGGGAGACAACAATTTTGCGTAATCGTCGATACCGGTAATATACCCTTTATAGGCATAGTTGAGGAAGTTGAGGTTATTCGCCTTGAGAAACTCTTTGTATTGGATAAAATGATCCAGCACCTCCTGGGGGTCCCTGTGAACATCCACGGGGAAAAGTACGGGGATGCTGTCGGGAAAATCACCGATTATGTGGTTAAATGCAGCCCCTTTATAAACCCTGCCATTGGATAAATATTCAATGGGCACTTCCCTAACTGCGAATAACTGACCCAGTAGTTTCGTATATACCACCAAAGCGATTTCATTATAATAACCTTTAAATCTTTCATTTATTATTGAAATATCCAATTCGAACGCCTCATATTTTAATTCCCGGGCATGGTAATTTTTTAAAATCTCTTCAATGGAACGGGCATACTCGGGGAAATGAATGTATTTTTCCAATTGGATATCTTCGTAATTCTGCTCTTTCAAAAAATCAACGTAATCGTGATAATCGTTTATTGATGTTTCCTTCTCTTTTGGTTCCTTGATGCCTTCACTGAGACTGTGTAGTTGTTTATGAAGGATACCGACACTTTCGCCATCAAATATAAGATGGTTAAACAAGAATACAAGTCGGTACCGGGTATGGGTAACCTTAACTAATACGATTCTGAACAGGATATTATTTAATACAGCGAAAGGCTTTTTTAAGTGCCGCCCAAGTCGATTGGCAATGTCTTCCTGGCAGACCGGTGAATACGAGGAGAGGTCGATAAAAGGTAATTGGATATTGGAAAAGGACTCGAATCCCTGGATAAGATATCTGGCCATTCGCTTTACAATAATAGATCTAAGTAGGGAATTTTTTTGAATCAGAGCAGTGACGATCTTTTGGATTCCGGTGATGTCCAGGGGATAGAAAAAATCATAGGAGTAATATATAGAATTGGATGTAATGTTTTTGTAGGGAGGTATTAAAAAGGTTTTTTGTGTTGGTGATACGTCATATTTGCGGATTTTGTCATTCTTTTTTAATAAACCGGATAAGCGGTCGTTTTTATTTAATTCCTCCACCATGCGGTCCAGGTCTTCTTCACTGACCTTGTTTTTTAAATCCAGGAGTTCTGACAATAATTCTTCATCGATATCCCCGGATTCCGGGACCGGGTCCCCGGGTGAAATGAAGGTGATATAGTGGGGATAAATGCCGGTGCCGGGGGCTGCTTTATTCTCTATATCTTCCAGCACCCGCCGGATGTCAAGGGGTTGATGGGTTAAGAATAATATTCGATAGGATAGGTCGCCCTGGTGATACGTCCGGTAATAAACGTAGGCATCGTATTTTTTTGATAAATAAAGTTCGATGGCTTCCATGTCCGCGTCGGATTTTCCTGGTTGGGGCAAATTCTTGCAAATTTCATGGATGTTCTGGTGAAGCAGCAGGTGATGAAAGGTAATATCGATATGTGA
>Ga0114923_10001769_pt1 | contig 14800 bp, 20 predicted proteins | sample SumtaG_FD_89578 | JGI IMG/M metagenome (GOLD analysis project Ga0114923, IMG submission 89578) | Deep subsurface microbial communities from Indian Ocean to uncover new lineages of life (NeLLi) - Sumatra_00157 metaG | ecosystem: Environmental > Aquatic > Marine > Oceanic > Sediment | place: near...
GCTCAATGTAACCAAGCTGCGCGGTGACAACATCGACCCCAAAGAGTATATGGCCCGCGTGGAAGATTGGCGCGACAAGGTGGAAAAAGGCGGCGGTGAATGGGGCATGATCAACGATCTGGAGCGGCTGGATAACATTTTTACCAATTAGCCACATACTCATCCCTTACAATCAAATCGATTAAATAAAATGCAACCAAGAATAAGGGGAGTAGCGCGATTTAAATGCCTGGTGGTTATGGCGGTGTTAATTGCTGTGGCCGGTTGTGCCACCGAACCGACGATCAGCGACCCGACCCCGCAGAAAATAGGTCAAGCGGTATCGGTGGGCAATCTGGCAAATTCGCAAATTACCGAAGCCAGCGGTCTGGCATCATCACGTCTTTACCCTTCCGTCTTATGGGTCATAAACGACGGCGGCAATGATCCGACGCTCTATGCCGTTGGTATCGATGGGGCGGATCTGGGTACCTTCCGGGTTGACGGCGCCGGCAATTATGACTGGGAAGCGCTGGCTTCATTTGAGCTGCAGGATACCGCCTACCTCTTAATTGCGGATGTGGGTGACAACTGGGAACAGCGCAAAACCAGTTCCCTTTATGTGGTCGCCGAACCGTCCATAACCAAAATCGGGTTAAGTGATGATGCGGCCGTCAGCGTCGCCTGGCACATTCGCTTCACCTATGAGGATGGGCCCCGCGATTGTGAAGCTGTGGCCGTGGATGCGGCCCGCCGGCGTATTTTGCTGCTAAGCAAGCGCGGCCGGGTGCCAATGCTTTATGAATTACCGCTGCAGCCGACTGAAGATGACGCAATCGCTGTAGCACACCGTTTGACAACGGTTCCGCATTTTACCTGGCCGACAGATATGGACCTGTCACCCGACGGTCGATCGGCAGTGGTGTTGACTTATAACAGCGCCTATCTTTTTTTTCGCAGGCAAAATGAAGATTGGTCAAATGCATTTGAAAAACAACCTCAGCGCCTGCAGTTTTCAAAATTACGCCAGCAGGAGGCCGCCTGTTTTGGGTTTTACGGAAAATCAATCTATGTAACGTCCGAGAAGCTTCCGGCACCGCTGGTACGGATAAGTCTGGAAGCTGAAGCTGAATAATCTCATTGGAAAAGCCGACCAAAACATCACCGTTTAAAATTCGAAACATCCGCTTATTTATTGCCTTTCGGATTTTTTTTAATTGCCGCTTTTATTATCCGGTATTCACCATTTTATTTTTGGACTACGGATTGACCCTTCAGCAGTTTGCCCTTCTCAATGTCGCCTGGGCCGCCACCATCGTGCTGCTGGAGGTGCCATCCGGCGCCCTGGCCGATACAGTGGGCCGCAGGAATTTACTGGTTTTAACCGGTGTTTTGATGGTCATCGAAATGGTCCTGTTGTGTTTTGCACCCCGGGGCAATCCCGGGCTTTTATTTGCCATCTTTCTGGTCAATCGAGTTTTAAGCGGTGCCGCCGAAGCATCCGCCAGCGGTGCAGATGAAGCCATCGCTTACGATACCCTCAAAGAAGAAGGCGATATCAAAGACTGGCCCCGGGTTCTGGAAAAGCAAATGCGCGTTCAGTCTATTGCCTTTATCATCGCCATGAGCCTGGGAGCGGCGGTTTACGATCCGGACCTGATGCAGCGTATGGCCAACTGGCTGGGGTTCAGCTTTCAACTCAACCAGGACATTACCCTGCGCATTCCACCCTTTCTGACGTTGCTGATGGCCATCCTGACGTTGCTTACCGCTTTGCGGATGCGCGAACCCGGTCGTCAAAATTATCAAACCAATGCCGGTCGAGGAACTTCGATCGCCGAGGCGTTTAAACTCACCCTGACGGCCGGAAAATGGATCCTAAAGACGCCGTTTGCGCTGGTAATTATTCTGGCCGGTCTGCTGTTCGACAACTGCATCCGGATGATCGTTACTTTAAACAGTCAGTATTACCGCCTCATTGAGCTGCCTGAAGCAATATTCGGTTTGATCGGCTCGGGACTGTCAATTTTGGGGTTGGTTATGCCGCGGTTGGCCCGAAGCCTGGTGCAAAAGCGTTCTCCCGAATTTAATCTGCGTGTGATGACCGGTATTACCATGATCGGGCTGATCGGCATGACATTTTTCTGGCCGATTATCGGATTGTTTCCGGTCATTCTTCTGGTCGGCGTTATATACCTGCAGAATTTTTTCCAGAGCCATTATTTGAATCGCATCACCAGCTCTCACCAGAGGGCTACCGTGCTAAGTTTTAAAGGGCTGTCGTTTAACTTCGCATACGGGGTCATCGGGGTATTGTATTCCCTGCTGTTGGCCCGGCTTCGATTGCAGGTCGGTGCTGCACAGCCTGACGTTGTAAGCTCTCAATTGGAGAACCTGGTGTTCATCAAATCAATCGCCTGGTTCCCGGGATATTTCCTCCTGACGATGCTGGCGGTTCTGGTGTTTGCCAGGTGGCGCTTAAAAAATACGGATGCGTATAAAAAACCTGGATAACATCCAGGTTTTTTATTAATTATTTTTTTGTTGCCTTTTAACTTAATTAAAATTAATTAAGATAGGAGGACTAAAACTGCTCAAAATCCTATAAACTCTATACAAAAAAATAGGACGAAGAAAAATGGCACAATCCGAAAATGGCAGTGATAAAGATTTCGTGTTAAGTAGCGATTACCAGGACCGTGACGTATTGGAGCCCCGGGAAGATACCCATTACGGATCCGGCAACGACTCTTCAGGCGGACGTGCTTTTAAACACATCTACATTGCCATCGCCGGCTTTTTGACCCTGATTATTCTTAGCGTTGTGCTCATTGCAAGAACCTATAGCCTTGCCGAAAAAGCCCAGCTGCTGGCACTGGAATCCAGGCTCGAGCAATTGGAGGGTCATCTGGCGTCATTGGAAGGCGAAGGTGTGTTATCCCAAACCGGCGGATCGGGAAACCAGCTGATTCTGCTAACCGAGCGCCTGGATCAGTTAGAAGCCAACATGACGGCCCGAATTAAGAATATGGTAAAAGAGCTCAATACCCTGCCGCCTAAAACTGCCCCGGAATCCGTCCAGAAGGCCGAAACCCCAAAACAGGTCCCGGCCGCAAAAAAAGAAACCAAAGCCAAAATGCACACGGTCAAGCAAGGCGATACCCTCTATCGCATCAGCCGGCGCTATAACCTGTCTCTAGACCAGTTGCGCGGGTACAATAAACTCGGAGCTAAAGCAGCCATTTATCCCGGTCAGCAGTTGTATGTAACCCCGCCTGAATAGAGTAGTAAACGATCGGCCCTGCGGTCCTTGAAGAGCAGCTCTGCGCTTCAATCTAATTAAATAGTTGATTAGTTGAATAGTCAAATAGTCAGAGGATTCAATCCATTTTAAACTATTTAACGAATCAACCATTTGACCATTTAACTTTTCATTTCACAATCTGAATTTTTTCTCAAGTTCGCCCTTTATCGGGCCGATAACACCCCTAGATAAGTGTAGGCTGAAACAGGAATTTTTCGGTTCATCGAGACCCATAAAAGAGGCACGAATGGCCGGCCGCAAAAAATCGAAACCCACGGAATGGAAAATCATTGATCGGCTGATCGGTTTTGTCGTTTCCCATTTTTACCGTCTGAAAATCGCCCGAAAGCTCATGCTGGGATACAGCGTACTGCTGGTGCTGCTGATCGCCATATCCGTCTACGCGCTGGTTAACTTAAACCGCCTCAATGAAATTAACAGTAGTATCTTAAGTACGGACCTGCCGGTGATCAACACATCGGAAAAAATGATTGACGTCATCTTAGCCCAGGAACTGTATGCTCAGCGTTACTTCATTTTAAAAACCTCAGATGTATTGAAACTTTTCTGGGATAAAGAAAAAGAATTTAAACAGCTGACTGAACAGATCCGTTCCCTGCCCGGTCACAAAGAGTATCCCATCGACCAGATTGTCAGCCTGCACACGGAATATAATTATATCCTTTCAGAGGCCCTGGGATGGATCGAGGACCCTGAATCACCAATAGCCAGAGCATTTGAAAAAAATGTTAAGGCACAACAGGAAAAGATCATCGCAGTTATTAAAAACATGAAAGCCCGTGCCCTGCGGGATCAGAATGAAAAAACCGGTCTGACGGCAACCATCGGTCGAATTGCCTTTAAAGCCTCGGCGGTTCTATGCGCCCTGGGCCTGCTGTTTTCTCTAATTGCGGCTATGGTGATCACTCATAATATTTCAGGGGCCATAAAAAAGCTGAAGCATGCGACCGGCATGATCTCCGAAGGCAAATTTGATCATCGGCCGGATATCCGCAACAAAGATGAATTGGGGGATCTATCCCAGGCATTTGTCACCATGGCCAAACGCTTAAAACAGCTGGAAGAAATGTATCTGGACACCAGCCCCCTGACACGCCTGCCCGGGGGCATCGCCATTGAAAATGTGATGATCAAGCGCATCGCTGCCAAGGCATCCATTGCCTTTTGCCTGATGGATATTGACAATTTTAAGGCCTACAATGACCACTATGGATATGCAAGGGGCAACGATGTTATCCAGTCCACCGCCGGGATTATCAGTGAGGCGGTTGCCAAATACGGCACCGAAGATGATTTTATCGGCCACATTGGCGGGGATGATTTTGTACTGATCACCACCCCGGATCTGTACCCGCGGATCTGCCAGTCGGTTATTGATACCTTTGACAAGACGACTCCGGGTTTTTACGATGAGGAAGACAGAGAACGGGGACATATCGCCGGTAAAAATCGCCAGGGCCAGGAAGTCAAATTCCCGCTGGCTACCCTTTCCATTGCAGTGGTAACAAATGTAAAACGCAAATTTAAAAATCACATCCAGTACGGTGAGGTGGCGGCCGAGATGAAGGAACATGCCAAAACGGTTGCCGGCAGTCTAGTTATGGTGGACCAGCGCGGGGATGACAAGAAAAAACACAAAAAAGATCGCAAATTGATCAGCCTGCAGGATGCCAAGCGCGGTTCAAAGGGAAAATAGATGAACAAATTCATGCTAAAAATGAATCTGCCGGTATTTCTGGCGCTTGTTTTCGTGATGACCTCCTGTTCCCATACGATGAATGTCAGTAAAGATAATTCAGCATCAACATACCCATCGGCTGCAGATGATCAAAACTCCCAGGAAATTGTTGAGCTCAATCAGGTTGTGAAGCAAAATTCACAGTCCAGCAAAGCAAAAAATGCGCACCTCAAGCTTGCGCGGCTTTATACAGATCATAATAATCACCGCCGAAATTATTATAAAGCCATTAAACACCTTGAGGCCTATATCATCCTGGATGAATCACCTGCCGATGATGAAACTCTGAACTGGTTGGCGGCCCTAAAAGAAATTAACCACTTTTCTAAAGAAATTAGCCGCCTTTCTAAAGAAATTACCCGGGTACAGAAACAGCTTAAAAAATCGAATAAGTCCAGGACCGCATTAACAAAGACCAACCGTAAATTAACGCGCGAAGAAATTAAACTCCGAGAAAAAAATCGCAAACTCGAAGAGTCCAATCAAAAGCTTCACAAGACCATCGAAATGCTGAAAAACCTCGATCAGCGTCTGGAAGAAAAAAGAAGAAATTTTAATAATTAAATGGTATAATTTATCATAGCAATCCTCCAAACGTTAACAACATTTTACGCATTATTGTAATCGGTGTCAAACCTGATTTAGGCAAGGTTCTAATAAATAGTAACAATTTGATTTAACATGATATTATTGTGCTTAGTTGCCTTATAACCAATCAGTGGAGCTGACGGCGTGAAGATAGCGGTTTTACGTAAAGGCCGTGCAAATTTGACACTCATTTGAGCCGCAGCTCACTTCAAACGTTATAAGCCTCTTTAGAAAACGCTAACTCAATTTCCGTACCCACTATACGGACATTTTAAAAATCTGCAATTTCAAACATAACGCTTGACGTTAATAACGAAATGCGTTAATATATCCTCATGATAAAAACTTTCCGGGATAAAGAAACTGAAAAAATATTCAATAGACTTCTTTCCCGGAAATTACCTCAAAATATTCAGCATCTTGCACGCAGAAAATTGGTTATATTGGATGCGGCGACTGAACTAAATGTTTTGCGCGTTCCACTCGGAAACAGATTGGAAGCCTTAAAGGGTGACCGAAAAGGACAACACAGCATCCGCATCAACGATCAATGGCGAATATGTTTCAAATGGAAAGCCGGGGATGCGTACGATGTTGAAATTGCGGATTATCATTAGGAGACTATAATGAAAGAAAAAAAACTTCCGCCCATCCATCCAGGTGAGATTCTTATAGAGGAATTTCTGAAACCAATGGAAATCAGTCAATATCGACTTGCCAAAGACATAAGTGTACCCCCAAGACGTATTAACGAAATTGTTCATGGTAAACGCTCGATCACTGCTGATACAGCCCTGCGTTTAGGACGATTTTTTGATATATCACCTCAGTTTTGGCTTAATCTTCAAAACCGCTTCGATCTTGAAGTAGCAGAAGATCTGCTGGCAGACCGACTTGGTAAAGAGGTACATGTTCTCAGCTCTAATGCAGCTTAAGTTATAAATAAGGTTATAACAAATCAGTGGAGCTGACCCGTCTTCGCTCTTAGGAGCTTCGCCGCGGCACGGCGGTGCGAAAATTGCGGTTTTACGTTAAAGACCATGCTAGCTTGTTATTTCTTCGGCCTGACGGTCATCCCTGATGTTATATTTTCTCATCCATCAAAAAGATCTTGCAATCCTTCTCAATTATAATTACAATGTAATACAAATAAATACATTAGAGGTGATGTATGAGCACAGCAATATCCGTAAGACTTCCTGATGAGCTTGTTTCAAAACTCTCTGAAATCGCAGAAGAAACAGAACGACCTAAATCTTTTCATATCCAAAAAGCTTTAGAATCGTATCTGACTGAACTCGCAGATTTGCAGGTTGCCTATGATCGGTTGCATGATATTAATGATCCTTTAATCTCCATTAGCGACATGAGAAACGAACTTGAGCTATAAAATCTCATTCAAAAAATCAGTCGCCCGGGATCTCAAGAAAATAGGCAAGGATCAAGCCGATAAGATTTTAAGAAAAATTGAAGAAGAGCTTCCGGAAAAAGCAGAAAGCTTCCCTGTTTTAACCGGCAAATTTTCTGGATTAAGAAAATTTCGGGTTGGGGATTACAGGGTAATTTATTCTATTATAAATGATACAGCTCTCATATTAAGAATTAGCCATCGGCGGGAAGCGTACAGATAGAAATATAACAAAGGCATGAAGATGGACGGGCTATATCCTGCGGCTTCGATGTAGCTTGCCTTATTTCACTTGTGTGCTTTTCATACCGGCGAGGTTCTAGCTACCCGCCACTTATGTCTGACGTTATACGTTGAAAAATAAGGTGAAATTTGATAAGTATGCAATATGAATGAAATATCCCACGATATTAACGATGAAACCATAGAAGCTAAGGTTCGCTGGTTTCGTGCCCTTCCGCTGTCCGAAAGAATGGAGATGCTTTGCAATTTCACCGACCTGGCATTGGAAATAAATCCCGATTTAGCAGGAAAAAAAGATGCTCAACCGACTAAAGGGCGTGTTCGAATCCTTTCAGCAACATGAAGTAAGGTATGTTGTGATCGGAGGTATCGCTGCTGTTCTTTACGGAGTCCCAAGAGCGACTTTTGATTTAGATATCCTTGTTGAGGCCACCCCCGAAAATACCCGCCGCTTGCTTGATGCCCTCTTAGACGCGGGCATGGGTACCGCATCCCTCACTAATGTTGACGAAATCCTTTCAAAGGAGAAGATATGAAAATACTTCGACACATTGGCTCGCTGGCCTTTGTGCTTGGGCTGTTCTCTGCAGTATTTGTTGGGATACCCTGGCACGTAATCGTTGCAGATGATCCTGTCGTTCCCTGGTGGCTCAAGGCAGCGGTCTTCTGCCTTTTAGGTGGTATCCTTCTGGTTCTGTTGACGGTAGCACTCGAACAAAAAAGAAACAGGATATCAGAAGTGGGGACACCAACACCTGTGGCCGATCCTTCGGTTTTGCTATTGAATTCCGCCACATTACCGGGTCGAGATATTTCTGAGATTCTGGGTCTTGTCCAGGGCCATACGGTGTTTGCCATCTGGCTGGGAAAAGATCTATCCGCCATCGTCAGGTTGATTGTGGGTGGTGAATTGACTGAATACACAGAAATGATGGGAAAGGCCCGGGAAATAGCTACTAACAGGATGATTGCCCAGGCTGCAGAGAAGGGTGCGGATGCCATAATCAATGTTCGTTATATGACAACGAGCGTTGTGGGAAGTGCAGCTGAACTTTTAGTTTACGGCACAGCTGTTAAGCTCAGCGAATAGGCCGAAGCAAGCAATTGAGCTATTTCATATGAAGGGACGATTATTTATTGCAGGAATTGTGATGCTGGCTATCAGCCCATTGTTGCGACTTTTTGAAGCGGTCATAAGAACAAAATACATGCCAGATCATTATGAATCTTTCTGGAGTGCTTTAACCAAAGATATCTGGTTTATTAATGGATGGTGGACCTACATCAAAACACCCACCGGAAAGTGGTTAACCATTTTAAATTTTTCCTGGGTGGGGATTGCCGTGATATTTGTACTGGGATCGATAGCTTTATTTTATTTAAAAGATAACTGAGCATAACCATTGGCTAAAATTATGAGGTGATCTTATGACAAAAATGCTGTTATATTCTGTTATGGTGTTGTTCCTTGGTAACGCCGCTATTATCGCTTGTTCGGATAATAAAGAAGCAGAATCAGAAAAAGGAACAATTGAAAAAATGACTGATAAAGCCGCGAAAGAAATGGTAAACAAAATTCGTACTCCTATCGATAAAGCACGTTCCGTCAAAAATCAGCAAGAAGATAGGTTGAATGAGATCGATAAAATCGTAAAAGATCAGTAATAACGGCAGAGGTTCAAGAGCAGTACGCAAAAATTCGATCCGGAGTGAACACCTAACCAAACACCGCACCGGTCTTGGATCTGTTGCGTTTCGGCAGAGTGAACAAGATTCGGCTTTGAAAATTGAAACAGGATTGTATCCGATATGAGCATACAGGGCATCTTCTTTGATATGTACGGAACTTTGCTGGTTTATGGAAATATGACGGCCGCCTGGTCTGACTGGCTGTCGACATTTTACGATTTGCTGAAAAGGCAGGGGCTGAATCTGTCAAAGGATTCCTTTGCGCTTGAATGTGATGGATTTTTCAGTAACGTTGAGCCGGCCAGGGATGAAAATGATTTGACCGTACTTGAGCGTCGTATAAAATCTTTGGGCAGGCGACTGAATCTTGAATTGGATAAAGATCAACTGCGGCCCATCGCTGATAGGATTGCCAGCGCATGGCAAACTCATATTTCCATTGATCCTGAGACGATCCCGGTTCTTAGCGCTTTAAAACAAAATAAAAAAATCGGTTTGGTGAGCAATTTTGATCATCCACAACATGTCCGAAATATGTTAATCCAATATGGTATAGAAGCTTTTTTTGACACGATTGTCATCTCCAGCGAAGTGGGAGTGAAAAAACCGGATCCCGCAATTTTTTCTTTTGCACTCGCGCAGACCGGACTTTTACAAAATGAGGTAATTTATGTAGGGGATACAGATGAAGACGTTGCCGGGGCTACCGCAGCCGGAATCCTGCCGATATTCATAGCAAGGCCTGTTAACAGCACAGACAGCGCTGCTCTGGATTACCAGATCGCTAATAGCGGCACAAAATCTCCAAATCATTTTTTATCGAAAAATGAGGTTACAGTTATTAAAAGTCTGCAAGAGATTTTAATTATTACAAACCATTAAATTTATTAGGATACAACCAGATGAATCCAACAAAGCTTTCAGGTTTTAAGGCCAAAAGAGTAACCCGAAATTACATTCAAACCATTAACGCTGAACGAGCCAAGGTTCACTCTTTAATCTGTCCGGTTAAAGAAGCCGAATGGCTCGATGGCTGGGATTACGATCTGGTTTTTTCGCATTCCGGCTTTGCTGAGAAAGGATGCGTTTTCACCTCCAGAAGCGAAGGTGAGAAAGATACGATCTGGTTGATTACCAAAAGAGATGATTCCGCCTGCGAGACCAAATTTGCCCGCATCACACCTGATTCAAGAGTGGCCGATGTAACAATACGCATCGAAGATGGCGGCAATCATACCTCTCGCGTTCACATCACCTATACCATCACTGCGTTGACCGAGGAGGGAAATAGGTTTATCGAGAATTTTACAGAGGAAAATTTTGTAAAAGATATGAAGTTTTGGGAAGCCGCCATGAACCATTATCTGGAGACCGGCAAAGCGCTTCCCTTATCTGACCCCGAGCATTGGTTAAAATATGAATCTGGAAAAAGCGATTAAGAACCACGACTTTATTTTAGCAGAGGCGTCTGTCATCGAAGCCCTCAGAAGATCCGGCAAGGTCGATCTGCATCCGCGGCTTGAACATGCGCTCCTGGTTTATGATGACGCCGGCAGAAGGGTGTTAACCGAACTTCATCGAGACTATATTTCAATTGCTCACAGGACACAGGTCCCCATTACAATTTGTACGCCGACCTGGCGGGCGAATCATGAACGCATTTCAGAAGCCGGCATTCAAAATGATGTTAATGGTGACGCGGTGAAATATCTTTTGGATCTAAAGGCCAAATGGGGTGCCTGGACCGACAACATCATGATTGGCGGACTTATTGGCTGCAAAAATGATTGTTATAAATCTCAAGAAGGACTTACAATTGAAGAATCTATAAAGTTTCATTCCTGGCAGATCGATCGGCTTGCCGAGGCCGGGGTGGATTTTTTGCTGGCAGCGACCCTGCCGGCGGTTGCGGAGGCAATCGGCATTGCGCTGGCAATGCAAAGGGCCCAAGCCCCCTACATCATCAGTTTTGTCATCAATCGAACCGGACGCATCATTGACGGCACAAGCCTGGAGCGCGCCTTCAAAGAGATCGATGCCGCCGGCAGCAGGCCGCCTTCGGGTTACATGATCAACTGTTCTTACCCTTCTTTTCTCAACATTGAGACGCAACCTGAAACTGTCCTCTCCCGTTTAATCGGTTTTCAGGCCAATTCATCTTCGCTGGACCACTCCGAATTGGATGCCGCCGAAAGCCTTCAAGCCGAGGACGTCAGCGACTGGGGCAAGCGCATGATTGATTTGAATAGAAAATTTGGTTTAAAAATCCTGGGCGGTTGCTGCGGCACCGGAGTTGAACATTTACAGTATCTTGTCGAACATATTCAAAACAGCTGACAGAATGCACTAAATCATTTGATGGGGGAATAAATGACTCCCCTACCGTTTTCATATTACTGCACGACCGGTCGATGGCCCGATTAGAAAGTTAGGGAGGATTTCGTCATAGAAGAAGACATCAAAATTCGAAAATGAGACTTCGTTTACTGAAACAGGTGCGAGCCGGCTGCAAGGCCGTGGCAGAGCGCGCGGCTCACATTCAAATTAATTATGATTTAATCCCTGCTTATGCTGAATCTTTACCCCTTGAAAGCGCCATCCAGCCCGAGCATGATTCTGAAAGCCATTACCTGGGTCAAAATGAGGATACGGCCGCATTCTTCCTGACACTGGACAGCATTAATTTCGGCTCGGGTTACTTTCCGCACCTGCATAAACGCCCGGCCATGTCAGGGTATTTTACCGTGGCCAGCTGTCTCAATGACCGGTTTAAAAAAAAGGGGCCGTTTTCGGCTCTGGAACTCACCCGGCTGACCCCTGAAGACTGCAGGCAGATTTTCGAACAGGATTCTGACAGCAAGCCCATTGGTGAGCTCATGCGGCTTTTTGCCAAAGCGTTAAACGACCTTGGCTGGTACGTGCAGCAAGATTTTAACGGCAGCTTCACCGAGTTGATTGAAGCCGCCGGCGCTTCTGCTGAACGCTTGATGCAACTGCTTATTCGCATGCCCTACTTTTATGATGTGCAACTGTATGATCAAATTGAAGTTCCGTTTTATAAACGCGCCCAGCTGGCCGCTGCGGATCTGTCTCTGGCATTTGAAGGCCAGGGGACGGGACGCTTTGACGATTTGCAGAATCTAACCATTTTCGCGGATAATCTGGTTCCGCATGTACTGCGGGTGGATAATATTTTACTTTACACAGAAGCGTTAATCTCACGAATCGATGCGGGGAAGTTGATTCCAGCCGGCTCGGCAGAGGAAATTGAGATCAGGGCCTGCGCCCTGCATGCCGTCGAACTTTTAAAGAATGCGATAGGCGCATCCGGGCATAAAATGACGTCCATGGGGCTTGATTTTTTGCTTTGGAATCGCGGCCAGCAGCCGGTCTACAAATCCATCCCCCGCCACCGTTCCCGAACGGTATTTTATTGAATCGGACCTGCTGAGGATATTGCTCTACGACGATACACTGGCAGCCCCCGAAAAAATTACAAGCCGAACAGTAAGAAAAATTTGCTAAATGACGGCATAATCTGCTAAAATTCTCACAGAGGCTCAAACAGAATAATCGCATCACCATCAGCCCGATCAACAGCCAGCCGGCAAACGGCAGTCAATTCACCGATTATTTCGTAAAAACCGGCTATCAAAAAGACGGTGACCGGTTGGTTCTTTGGCCATCTAAGGTTTAATCAAGCGATCTCGCCACATAATCGACAAAAAAATTAAGATTTTCAGATAGATGCCGATATTTAAGATAACTTAAACCTAAATTGAGCGTTTCGCAATTATCGCCAGAAAGCAAATGACGACCAGCAGCAGTTTAACCGGCAAGGCAAGACCCTCAATGACGGCTGATTCCGTCAACATAACGCGCATCAAGGGCGGATTATTTGCACCCGTCCTGGGGCCCTTGATGCAGAACCGATGGATCATCGTCCTGCTGGCCGCTGTAACGGTTGTGCAGGTTGCATTAACCGCAGCGGGGACAATAGCATGGCAATGCCCGCTGAAATCAACACTGGGTGTGGTCTGTCCCGGATGCGGCCTGACACGGGCGATGGTTCTGTTCGCTCAGGGGCACTGGAAAGCCGCAATTGATTTGCACGCATTTGCGCCCATATTTTTTGGCGTCGGGATTTTCCTGGTAGTCGGCAGCATCCTGCCGGCCGGGCTCCAACAAAAAATTGCTTATCAGATAGCGGCTTTTGAAAGGCTCACCGGAATCGTCGGGCTGCTAATTCTAAGTATCCTGGTCTACTGGATTTTACGAATAATAAAAACACACTCGTAAAAAGGTTGCTTTTCTGACTTTTTACGAGTCTGTCAACATTGCATTAAATAAAAACAACAATGAGGTAAACTATGTTAGAAATGGGTATAGGTATTTTGCTCCCGGTGTTGACGCTCATCAGTCTTATTGTTTTTATCATCGTTCTCATCAAACAATTTAAACACGGCGGTGCGCTGCAGGGCATTATCGGCATTATCACCTGCGGTTTATGGACATTTATCTGGGGCTGGATCAAGCACAAAAGCCTGGCAATGACCAAACTGATGATAATATGGACCATCATTCAGGTGACTCCGCTTGTTCTGATAGGTGTTTTCGGCGTCGCGATGATGGGTCAGGTGTACAAATTGGTCGGGGATTTGGCAGGCGATCCTACGTTGTTGATAAAACAGGATCAAAAACGGGCCGTTAAGCCCGGACTTAAAACGAAAGGCGCGCCGATAAAGCTTCCGAAACAGAGTACTAAAAAGGCCCCGGTCCAAAAAGACACTGATTGGAATGCCGAAGCTCTGGCCCTCTGGAAAGACGGAAAATACACCGATCCCAACAAAGCCAAAAGCTATTGGGACAGGGCTATTGCGACCCATCCGAAGTTTGCCGAAGCCTACAACAACAGAGGGCTGGCATTTTATAATTTAAACCTTTATCAAAAAGCCATTAAAGACTTCAGCCAGTCCATCCGCATGAAACCAAACTATGCGGAGGCATTCAATAATCGCGGTAATGCTTACTATGAGCTGGATCAGTATGCAAAAGCGCAGGCTGATTTTGATCAAAGTCTAAAGCTCAAACCGAAGTATTCCAAGGCCCATATGAATCGGGGCCTGGTTTTCTTTCAGATGCAAAAGTTGGATCAAGCCTGCAATGATTTTAGGAAAGCATGTGACCTGGGTGAATGTGACGGGTTACAGTGGTCAATCCAAAATGGTTTTTGCAAGTAATTGAGGAACAAATTTTATGGATCATAACGGGGTATGCAGGTAACGCTCCAGAGCGCCCAGTCACCATTAGGTCTGGAAACGGTTTCTGAGATTTTTGATTCGATTTTTTTTCTTTCTTCTGGCTTTAGAGTGAGATGATCTAATTTTTTATCGACACGTACCCAAAACAGCCCTTGATGGAATGCTCTCATATCTCGCGCTTTGGAATTTAAAATCTGCTCTTTAATGCTACCGAGTTGCTGGATAAACCGTATCTTTGTTTTTTCCCCTTCTTGATAATCTTCAACAAGAACAGCAACGAGACTGCACCCTCTGCCATTTTTCCCCGCTTCAACTATTTGCTTTTCCCATCTCACATCCATTGTCTGTTCCATGAATGCCCTGGATAGAATCTTTGATCTTGGAGTGGTTTTATAAGATGAAATCCTGCAAGTCGCTGAGGTGATACCTCCCTTTTCTCTTACAGAAAAACACCGGCTACAGGACCACGTACCGGTCACTTTTTTCGATGAGGTCTGCATTCTTGGCCTGGGTGGCAAAATCTTTAAATCCCAACCCGGGAACATCACCCTCAAGTTTCAATGCCCTGA
>Ga0114923_10001771_pt1 | contig 14786 bp, 11 predicted proteins | sample SumtaG_FD_89578 | JGI IMG/M metagenome (GOLD analysis project Ga0114923, IMG submission 89578) | Deep subsurface microbial communities from Indian Ocean to uncover new lineages of life (NeLLi) - Sumatra_00157 metaG | ecosystem: Environmental > Aquatic > Marine > Oceanic > Sediment | place: near...
TTCAATAGTGATTCTTTTATAATAAGTGAAGAAACCTCAACATTCAATAGTGATTCTTTTATAAAGGGTACAGAGACAGCAACATTCAATAGTGATTCTAGTATTTATATTACAGAGACAGCAGTAGTTGTATCTAATGCACGAATTATTGCGAGAGGGAGTATAGAAAATGAATATAAGGTACCGCGGAGAATTCAACCAAATATGAGAAATACTGATACTACGCCTCAAACGGGCGGACAAGATGATGGAGGCTTTAGAATATTCTAAAGAAATAATATGGCGGAAGAAACTGTAATAGTAATATCTAATGCAGAAATTATTGATCCTACTGTATTTACATATGCCGAAGCTACTGTAGCAGATGCAAGTATTACCACAAATCTTACTGTATTTGATATGAAATTGAAACAGACATGTAATCACGCTCTTGAAGCAGGGCAATTTACACTAGATACATGCACTAGATGTTTAGGTACAGGATTTTATTATGATATACACCTTAATGAAGCAGGAAAGCTTTTAGAAGTTAGTTTGGTGGATAAACTTACTCAAACATTAGAAAAATTTGTACTTACTGAAAATAATGATTTTCATCCTGATGTTGCTATTAATTTACAACAATGGTTAGGTGAAGCCCCTATTTCTGAAATTAAAGCAATTATTAAATTTGACTTAATTAAAAGTATAATGAGTTTAATAGAAACTCAACGTGGAGTACCTAATTTATCTAGTGAAGCACAGATTGCTAGCCTTGATAAAGTTGAAGTTTTTGATGATACTAGTGACCCGAGTAGATTAGATTATGCAGTGACAATTACAACAATAGCAGGAAATTCACGAGAACTTGCAGGTACCGTCATATTGAATGAATAAGATGATTTTAGAACTAAATTAAATATTGATAACACTTTGAGGTATATCCTATGGCAGTAATTAAATCCTTTAAAGATATTGTAAACGCAATGATTCGTTTTATATCTTCGGAACGGCCTAATATTGATACAAGTCCTGGCACATTTACTCGTGATGCAATTATAGATGCACCTTCGCGTGAATTAGAAAGTATGTATTTGGACTTGAATAGAACATCGAATGCACAATCACCTGATTTAGCTGGTACTACAGATGTTGAGCAATTGGGAAGAAATTTTCAACTACGCCGCAGAGGACCTCTTAAAACTACGGGAATAGTATCATTTTATTCTTTTGAAACTCCCGCAGAAACAATAACAATCCCTAGGGGTACGACTGTTGCTAGTAAAGCTTCCCCGGATGGATCATCACAACAATATGTAACCTCTCAAGATGTTACATTAGGGATAACAGATTTTAATAGTAATACAGGACGATATGAAGCCGATGCGCCAGTAAGGGCTGAAATAGCTGGAGTTGATGGAAATATTCCTCCTGGGGCAATTTCAGCTATTATAGATTCTGTAGCAGGAGTTGCGGGTGTATACAATTTTAATGCATTTACGAATGGTGCAGATTTTGAGCCATTAACAAGTTTTAGATCAAGAATAAAATCTGTTATTTTAGGAAATAATGTAGGAACTACTGATGGATATTATCAAACAGTTACTAGGATTACTGATGTTCTTGATGCGCGCGTTGCATCTTCAGATTCAGGGATAGAAGAATTGCGGCGCGCTGATGTAGGTGCAGTAGATATTTATATTAGGGGCCTTATTTCTGCACAAGCACCTTCTGAAGTATATATTGTACCTGTTAGTGCACCTTTTGAATTTGTAACGTCTAAGCAACCTATAGATTTACTGGCAGCAGATAGCTTTTCACTTATTGGAAGCATTACAGGTACATTAATTGAAGGTATAAATTATACAATAGTACAAGACACAAGCAAGTTTGCTGGATCTATTAGAGGATCTGATAAATTTGTATTTACTGGATTATCTGCAGGTGAAGAGGTTACAATAGTATATTCATATAATTCTTTGATTGAATCTGTACAATCGTATATGGAAGATGATTCACGCAAAGTTTTAGGTGCAGATATTTTAGTTAAAAGTGCAATACCTAGACAAATTGACGTTGCGTGTACTATTAGAGTATTACCTGGATTCACAACAACCGGTATAACTACAGATGTAATTACTACACTAACCGCATTTCTTAATAGTTATACAATAGGGGAAGAAGTTCAACAGTCAGATGTACTCGCGACGATTACTAATACTTCTGGTGTAGATGATGTAACAGTACCTTTAGATACATTTGAAGAAAATTCTACAACTGGAGATCTTTCTCAAGATGATACAGGTAATCTTATTATTCCTGCGGATTCATACGCAATTGCGGGAACTATTACGGTAACTACTAGGGCATAATTTTATGGCTATTACATTTGCACAATATTTACAAAGTTTATTACAATCAGTAACTACATACTATACTGCTACATATTCTAACGATACTGTATTGTACGACATGCTACAAATGTATAGTAGTGAATTTACCTCGGGTTCTATTGCGTTAGAAACTGTACGTAATAACCTTTTTATAGTTGCTTGTGAAAATTCAAAATTGTATGATAATTTTGGAACTTATTTCGACCAAAATAAATATACGGATCAAACATATATTGAAGATAGATATGTATCAGGAAGTGGTACATTTAAAATTACTACACCTACATTAAAAATAACTCAATCTATAGAATCTTCGGACAGTTGGATGTTTATATCACATGATCAGAATTCTGTTGTTACGAATTTCCCCTATAGTTTTGATTTAGATACTGCTACAGGCCAACCATTAGCGTATGCTAATGCAGTAAGCGGAAAATTATATATGACGTGTACTTGTGATATACCTCCAGTACCTGGGGTACCACAAACACAGACTCCTCTTATTCGTCTTGTATATTATGCCATTACTACTAATACTTGGGATGAAATACCTACAGTATGCGGTGATGTTGTTGGCAGTGATTGGGGAAAACTAGATACCTCAGGAAAACTTGTAGTAACTGGTTTAATTGCATATCAATCATACTCAAGTCAGGGAGAATATAATCCTGTAGGTTTATATAGCTTTGATTTTTACCCAACAGACTTTAATGCCATAGGGGATACGTGGAGTACCTTAAATCTTGTTGGAGTTAAATACTTTAATTTAGATACTACTCCAGAATATTTTCGTACAGAAGGATTTTTACGCCTTAACTCTTTAGATATACCTAATATTTCATACACAGCGTCTGTTGATTTTCATGACAAAATTTATATGGCAATTGCATCGAAAAGCCCGGATGGGCCAGACAATATTAAAAGGTGGCCCTTTCTTGTTTATTATGATCCTATAACTAATACTGCTGGTACGACAGGGTTAGCCGTATATTTAAACAGTGTTGTAGGAAGTATCAATTTTCAGGCGCACGCAATGGCAAAATATGAAAATAAATTATGGATTGATGTATCACAAGAGGGCTCAGATATTGAATTTTTCAGCACTCAAAAGAATAGTACAGAATCTAGTAGATTCCCCCGCGATTTTGAATCATCTGGAAGCACTATTTTTGCAGCTACTGGACCCGCCGCAGTATTATTATATTCTACAGACGATGGGGATATTTGGAATGAAAAAGTTGACTTGAGTTATATCGATCCTACTCCAGGGCAGCCCGCTACCCTTTATTCATGTAAGGAATTTGACGCTCTAGATGGCTCAGGAAGTTTTCTATATGTAGGTACAGATAATAGTTTAATTGTTAGGGCGAGAGCACCACATACCTCAGGATCATGGTCACAGGCATCGTCAGGATCATTATCAATTGTCACAAGTTTAGAAACATTTAATGGCGCACTTTTCGCAGCAACTGCTTCTGGTGCCGAACAACATATACTTAGGACCACTAACGGTACTTCATGGACCCATGTAAATGCTTCTCCTGCAAGCGTTGTAGATAAGGGTGGTTGGTACCTCAAGGAATTTAATAGTTATTTATATGCAGCTGGCGATGTTAATAATAAAGTAATTCGGTCTTCTGACGGGATTGTATGGGAAAATACAGTTGATGGTTTAGGCACCGCAGGAACTGCAGTAGCCGCCCCCCTTGAAACCCATAACAATTATTTATATGCAGCTAATAATTCAAACCAGATTACACGTACAAATAATGGTACAACATGGCACATTCAATATACTGGATTTACGTCCCAAATTTCAACAATTTTATCATACAGGGATACTCTATATGTAGGATTAATTAATGGTGAATTATGGAATTCTACCGATGATGGTTTAACGTTCACATTATTCCAAACCTCAGATACAATATTAAAATTAGATGCACATAACAATTTCGCTTTTTGTAGTACATCACTTTTTCCCAATGGCGCAATTTTTAAATGGGGCGGCGGAGGAGCACAACATTATATGACTACATATGATGGCATTAATTTTGAGGCAGCTGCATCACCTGCAAATATTGGTGATTCCGTTCCTGAGATGCATCCATATGATACAAAGTTATACGCAATAGTGAATAATTCTACGGGGGGATATTCAGTTCGTAGATATTATAATGTCCCCCGAAACCTTCCACCATTCATAGGCGAAACTAAAGGATTATGGAGATTTAATGGCACTTTAGATGATGATTCTGGAAATGGCAATACTCTCACAGGTACTTCTGTTGTATACTATTCAGGATACACTGAACCAGGGTTAACAGCTATTAGGCAGTTAGTTACTATAGATGCGGCAAATGCAACAGATTTTGATTTCGGTACGAATAGTTTTACGATTGAAGGTTGGTATAAATTAGGTAATCAAACTGAAGTATTATTACAAAAAGGTATTTCAAATCATGGTGGTCCAGGTTATAGATTAATTCATTTTGGAGCCACAGATGAAACACAAGACCGCCTTAGATGTGAATTAACAGATTCTAATAATCTTAAAGTTGATGTTGATACTATTGCAGGTTCTGTTACACCTAATACGTGGGTATACATCGCAGTAGTTGTTAATAGACTAGATGGTACAGCACAAATTTATATCGACGGCAAAGCTGCTGTAAATGCTTCTGAAAATATTTCTTCTTGGTCAGGGAATATTGGCGACGCTACTCAAGACTTTTTCATACTTGGGTACACTACTGCATACTTTGATGAAATTTGTATAACAGCAAAAGCGCTTACATCTACAGAAATAAATAATAGAGCAGGAAAAATATGGGAAACTCATCAATCATTTGAATATCCTATTAATACTATGCATGAGCACGCAGGTACTTTAATATTATCAACATCTGATGGTACAGTTTTCCACTTAGATACAGGAAGTGATATATGGATACAATATACAGATATTCCTGGTCTAAGTACCCCTACTAATGGGGTAGCTTCATTTGCAAGTTATGCTATGTCGACACCAGATCTATATGCACTTGCTGATAATGGATGGTATTCTTCTGGATTTATTTCTAATAATATTATTAATTATGCAATACCTGGAGCAGGAGTATCTGGATCAACCACTCAATGTGCATCAATTCCTGGATATAAGAAGCAGCTCGATTTTATGTTAGATGCAGCAATGAATGGCGGAACACACCAAGGCATTATTAGAGCATCGAACGCTTTTACATTAATTAATCCCGATATTCGTGAAGCATATACAACCCCTCAATGGAAATTGAAGTATACTTCTGGGCCAATTACCCAACTCGGCTCAAATATATGGCAATTTTCTGATTCTCCATCATGGAGAGATAATTTATGGCAGGGAGCACATATGACCCTTATAAGTGGTAGTACTGTATCGGATAAAATAACTGTAGGATATATCATATCCGTAAATGATAATAACACAGTTAATATCGGTCCTATTTATGATTCAAATTTATTATTAGATTTAACGAGGCCAAATTAATGCCAATAAGGAATTTTACAGCACAGGCTTTAGGGGCTACTCCTGGAGATACTTCAGGAATATTACTCAGTTGGCAAGCAGGCTCAGGGAGTATTGAAAGTACTGAAAATTGTAAAATTACTATTCAGTATTCAACTGATGGTGCACCCCATCAAGAGCCAAATACTCCACCATATGTTGTACGAGATTTAGTACAACAACAAGGAACAAATAATGTTTTATGGCATTCGAATACTTCTCGTATAAATTATTATTATAGTGCATGGATTTATTATGAAGATTCTAATAGATGGTTTGGACCATTTAATCCTACACCTACACCTACACTTCCTGCAGTTTCTGGGTCAGTAGAGCCTTTTACAAATGGTAGTTTATCGTTTTCGAAAGTAGATAAGAATACTAAATTATCAACACGGCAAGACATCATCGTAGATGTGTTAATATGGTTACCTGAAGGGCAAGATGAAAGGGCGCCTTCAATCGAAGCAGCACTACAGTCAGTTGCACCTTCACATACAAAATTAAACGTAATGTATGAACGTTATTATATTGCCCAAACAACTACTGAACACTTCAGTGTTGCAGAGTTTGATTCAGATGTACATGAGGTAAGGAATGGAATGATAATAAATAAAAAGCCTACAATAGATTCGAGCTATAGTGGGAATGCAAATATTTTAGGAGGATCATAATGGCTATTATAATCCAATGGAAAGGCGGCAATGATGCAGTCACAATTTCTGATGGAGATTATATAGGATTCTTTGGCTCAAATTTTGGCGATTCTATTATATTGAATGCTTATCAAGATAGAACATATGTAACAAATATCAATGGTACTGTAAATACTGGGGAGTTGCCTAATATTAAGTATATATCGAATTCAGCAGGTAGTATTGGTAGCGGGTCAGCAGCACTTACAACGTTTACACAGAATCAATGTACATTACATATAAGCTTGACTTCAGGGTCTGCCTCAAGGGTACAAGCAATTAAACTTATTGCATACAGCGGATCACTTACAGTTGGCCCTGCTGGAGAACTATCTGCTGCAGGTCCAGCAAACACATCAATAGTAGGATTTGAATTAGGTGACACTACTTGGACAGTTATGAGTGGTAGTGCTCAACCTCTTATGTTAACTCCGTATTCAGGTGCTGCTGGGAAAATAACCCACGACTATTATATAGGACTTTCAGCACAACCTCAAGTTTCTGGAATCAATGTGAATACTTCACTAGCGCTATACGCTGAATGGTATTAAGGATAATTTATGGCTGATTCTAATCTTGCACCTATATTTGGAACTATTGTTGGATATTCATCTCAGTTAAATAGTACTACTAAAGCAGTCACTAATCTCATTGATGGACAACCCGTAAATATGTCTGCTGTAAGTCTAGGTAACTACACTACATATGCAACTGATGGTCCAGATGAACAGTGGGTTATCATTGATTTAGGTGAAGAGCGTGAGCTTTCAGGATTTGCCCTTTGGGGATCAGCACAGGTACAAGATTATCAAGCACGTTCTGTTTGTGTTAAAGATTATCGAATTGCTCTTGATAATAATATATCTGGATCATATGCAAATATTGTGATCGACAGTCAAGTTAGTCCCCCAACATTTTTATTCGCAGGTAATTTGGCAGTTGTACGAGATTACCAGCCCATTACCCTACAATCTGCTAGATATGTTAAGCTTTTCTTGGATACTAATCACGGGGATATTACATCAATTGAAACGATGGAACTTGAAATCATTGGACCTGCAGTACAACAAGACACAACTACTATTACGTCTGATGCAGAAATTTTTTATACTACTAATACAATAACTATAACATCTGATGCACATATTGTACCAGCACCTATTATTACAGAGATTATTACAGTTATATCTAATGCGGAAATTACAGATTTACGCAAAGATGTACTATCTGATGCATTTATTACAATAGATGTATTATCTAATGCAAATATTTTAGCAAATGAAGCGATAACTATCCAATCTGATGCAATGATTTATAGAAGCGGTTCCGCAGCAAGAAGCACATTCACTATGGGCAAAGGATCTTTTGTAGGTTTTCCCGATTCTGGTTCTACTTTAGTATATTGTACGAATACAACTTCATCAGATGAAACTGTAGTTGTCGATATTATTACAAGTTCTATAATGGATATGGTGAATACTGCGCCACCTCTAGGATATCAAAATTATGATTGGAAATATGATTGGGTGGTGCGTACATACAATGCTGCACAATATAAATTTGAAATACGTACAGGTGCAACTACTCTAGATCTGTTAGCATCTACATTTTCTCCAATAGTTTTAGGACAAACTATTTCAATAGGTGAGGTACCACGATATCATCAATGGAGATGCCATGTATGGGCAAGCGGTTCAGGAGATTTTGAATTGCACCAATTTTCAATTAAAGGTTATGTCGCGCATCCATCTAGTTTATTATATTCTTCGCTCAATCCTGGAGAATTTACGGCGGTTTCGAAAGTAGAAACAGGTGTAGATAAACCATATGAACCTATGGATATGAGCGTAAATAGTATATGGCCTGGAACATATACACCAGGAGATGTTAATGATAATGGTGTGGTTGATTATGATGATGTTTTAGATTTGATCTCATGGAAGTTTTTCGGTGGTCCTGCTCCTAACCCTGAACGCAGAGCAGATGTGAATGATACTAATACTGCAAATATTTTAGATGTAGCATATTTATTAGTATATTTATTTTCAAATGGCGCACCCCCATTTAGACAGGGTGACGATGGTTTTGAATAAGTAAATGATGGATTTATAATATAGAGGCTAATTATGGCAAATGTACTTGATGGATATAGTGGACAATTTTTTGCAGATCAAAATGTAACTGCTAAAGATCTTAATATGGTAGGATACTCGAATATTAAAGCATTTCGAGATTATCTAAAAGCGTTTACGGCAAATGCCGGAGTAGTGTCTTCTAATCTTACTACAGACAATTCACTTAAAGTAGTTACTGCTAATGGTACCTCATTTGAAGTAAATGCAGGAACTGCCGTTGATTATGATGGTCGAATAATAAATATACCCCCAAGCACTGGCGTGAGTGGTAGTCTAGGGAATGACCCGTTATATAGACCGGCGCTACCTAATAGAACAAATTTACCTACAGGAGTTACATCTCCAGGAACATATTATGTTAATTTAGTATATACACCATTGTATGATAGTGTACAGTATGATGATTCTGGAAATGCTTTTAATACCCGAGTTTATGATAGTTATACAATATCAGTGGATGCTACTAGGACTATTACGGGCATTACACTAGCATCAATGATATTAAACGCCAGTGGAAGTATTTCCCAAGACACTAGTGGTACAGGATATTTCAATCCAAGTAATAGTATTTGGTATGCTATTTACGATGATCGCCCAACATTTCAAGTAGAAGACGGGCGTATTGGTACACTTGAAGATCTTACTGCAGTACATGAAACAGATTTAACTGAAGAGCTTGATAAGAGTGTAGGATTTTTATTTCCGCAGGATGGGCATGCGTTTAGTTCTAAAATTCCTCGTAATACTACAATTAAAAGATTTGAAGTAATGTGCCAAGGATCTAGTGGAGGAGTTACCGCATATTTATATTCTGGATCATCTGCGGAAATTTCACAACAAAATTTAATTGCAAATGTTTCCACAACTCCGCCCACCGCGCTTTTTGATGGGTGGACATCTCAAACATTGGATTTGATATATTATTCGGGACATACTTTACGGATTGTAATTGCTTCCGCAGGTGCATCGATTACAGCATGTACTGCAAGTATTGTATATACTAGGCGACGTTAAAGAGGATAAGTAATGAGTTGGTTAAATATTACTCGTAATATAGAAGACGTAGGGGAAGAAGCTATAGGTTGGTTAGTAGTTCAGAACGATCTTTGGGCTATTACTACATCAGGTTCTGCGCCAGACACTATTGCAAGATTGCGCAAAAAGACAAATGCAGATGGATCATCTCAAGCATGGGAAACTGCATTTACAGGCCTTCCGGTCGCAACAGCATATAATGTCGCAGGATTTGCGGAAGATACAGAAAATAATAGATTATATATTGCAAATAATGCCACAGGAGAAATATTCTATAATATTACTGGTGACCCTCAAGATGATTGGGATAAATTATTGAACAAAACTTATGGGGAATTCCAAGGAGTTGCGGGCAATATTAAGGATTTAATTTACCATAATAAAAAAGTTTATTTAGCACATAAGGGTGGAGTATCTGTTATGGACACATTGACTAGGGAATGGTCAGTGGTAGGAGATTTTATTGAAGGATTTGAAGGTTCAGGGCAGTGTAATAATTTTCACGTATTAAATAACGAATTGTATATAACAGTTTCTTTTGGAGATTTAGGGGCTATTTTTAAATATAATGCAGATACTCTTGCATTACAGTGGGATAAGGTTGTTGAACTTCCTATAACCTCTACAAATCCTGCAGACCTTACATCACGTGATAATATTTTATTTTGCACAGATATAGGAACAGGCCAAAATATATTCAATGGTGAAGGTATCGATACTACTTTAACAGGACAACCAAGATTTACTCGCAGTACACATTTAAAAGGTGTTCCTTCTAGTATACATACATACAGTGCAGATAATTTCATATATGCGACATGCTGGGATAGGCTTTTCTGCAGAATCTGATGCACATACAGATAATTTAGTGACAAGTGTAAGGCAGTTAAAACCTTATTCAGTAGAACCCGGTGAAACATTTATAAGTACTGTGACTGGTGAAGTATTGAATGATTATACTACCAATACTATTAGAGATGGTGGAGATTGGTTTAATACAACTAGCACTAATCCCGATTTAGAAATTAAATTTGCGGTGCAGACAAATATACTTGAATTTCTTCCGGGGGAAACATATACAATTACTTGGGAATATGGATTTATGTGCTCGGCAACTGCTAAATTGCCCGATGGCTCATTATCAACAACTACAGGTTCCGGCCCATTAAATGTAGGTTTTAATCGTAATACTGGTAGTACTGCAATTGATATAAATTCTCCTAGGGCAACATATGTAAATAATTCTGGTGAATTATTTAGCAGTAATAGTAAGACAGAAACAAGACGCCATACCTTTACTTTCCGAGCAGATGATATCGCAACAACTACTAATAATGAATTTCGAATTGAAGGTACAGTAGCAGCTGTAATTAAGGGATCACAACGGTTATTTGATTGGAAATTATTTGCAAATGCATTAATTAAAAATCTTAAAGTATATAGAGGCGATGAGGAAATTGCAAATTCTCAATTCATAGATATTGAATACGCAGTAAAAGAATATTCAAGTATATTAACCACAGAAAGAGAAAATCATGCTATAGGTGAACCTTCTCCTCCTGATCAATGGTTCGTAAAATTTCCTGCTGCAGGTGGACCTTCTACTGCACCTAATATTCCACCGTCAGTACAAATAACTCCAGGTGGAGGTAAGGGCCTTAATTGGCCTCCACCACCACCCCCACCACCTCCAGATCCAGATCCAGATGACCCAATCATTCCTCCTCCTTCGGGCCCAGATGATACAGATGGTGGAGAAACAATTATTATTGATGAAAATACTACGGAAGGGTCTGCAACGAAGCTTAGTAGACTCCTTGTAACTAATGAAATAAATTTACAATCTAACTCGATTTATAGATTCCATGCACTTATTAATCGCATAAAAAATTCTGATGCCGATAAAGTATTAAAAATACGGATAGAGCCCTCGCTTGCATCCCTCAAACCTTCATTTGATGGTACCATAATTACTTCGGGGATACAATTTCCAATTATATGGGAATTCGATACTACGGGGATAGCGGCCGCGGATCTGCTTGGAATACGTTTTCGTATTGATATGTTTGAAGAAAATATAGATGTTACTGATGCAGCAGCAGTGTATGTCAGTGATATAAATATTTTAGGCAAGATCAGTGAATTGCCTATCAACACTATTTATAGATACGATGGTGAAATATGGGATAATGAAATTACACAAGTAAGCGATGATGGGGGAATAGTAGGAGGACAACCCAATAGTTTAGTTGAAAGTTATGAAGTTAATTCTGCAATACAAAGACTTTATTGCATTAGTAGTGGAAATATTTACGTTTGGGGTATAGGTGCACTTGATCCTTATGGCAGCACTATTACGTCACGTATAGTATCGTCCTGGTAAAGGAGAAAATAATGTATAAATTTGGGAAACGTTCAAAAGAAAGATTAGAGACACTCCATCCCGATCTTCAAAAAGTTATGAATGAGGCAATCAAAATTTACGATTTCTCAATAACATGTGGTTACAGGGATGAAGAAACTCAAAATAACGAATTTGGTGAAGGCGATAGTACTAAAAAATGGCCAGATAGTAAGCATAATAGTTTACCATCTACTGCTGTCGATGTTTGCCCCTATCCTGTGGATTGGGAAGATGTTGAAGAATTCTTCTATCTTGCAGGTATTATAATGTCAGTTGCACACTGTCTTGAAATTAAATTAAAGTGGGGAGGTAGATGGACTCATCCTAAAGATTGCCCCCATTTCCAATTAGTGTAGTAATATAAGAAAATAAATTTGTCCCTTTTTAAATATAGGGGTGTATTATAGAATAGTAAATAACAGTTAATTATAGTGGAGATTAGAAATGAAAATATTAGTTATTTCCGATTCACCTGCCATAAACAGTGGTTACGGTAAAATTGTAGCTAACTTTGCTCGACACATGAAAGCTCAAGGCCATGAAATTCTTTTAATGGCTTCATCCCCTCCTAATGCCCAAGTTCCATTTAACCTGTAGAATGGGAAGGTTGTAAACTTTGGCCTGTTCCAGGTTATGGAAATCAAGAACATGTTAGATATTTTCTTGATCAAGAAAAACCTGATGTAGTTCTTGCTAACGCGGATCCGCGCTTTTTTGATTATCTCTTTAAAATGGATAATGAAATCCGTAAACAATGTCCTTTAGTATTTTATCATCTTTGGGATGATCTCCCGTTCCCGGATTATAATATGCCTGTGTATAATAGTTGTGACCATATTATATGCGGCTCAAAATTTACATACAATCTTCTAAATGATCATCCAGAGATTAATAGTGATGCTATCGATTATGTACCTATTGGATTTGATCCTTCTATATATTATCCAATGACAACTCAAGAAAAAACCGAATTTCGCACAGAATTTAATAAATGGACTGGTGACAATTTTTCAAGTGCTAACTTTATCGTAGGCGCTATTGGTAGACATGCAGAAAGAAAACAACTTTTATCAATTATGGAAGTATTTTCTAAATGGCAAGAAGATAAAGATGATGTATTATTGTTTGTACATTCACCGGGCTCAGATGCAGGCCAAAGTCTTGAATATGCATTAAAAATGCGTTATAATGATCATAAAATTGTGTTTAGTAATGCTAATCCTATGCAACAAACTGATGCATTGATTAATAAATTTTATAACCTTATGGATGTAATAGTTAATCGATCTACCGCAGAAGGTTTTGGTATGCCTATTGCTGAAGCAATGCTTGCGGAAACTCCAGCAATTGCAGTTGATTGCCCAGGACCTGCAGGGCTAATTACTCCTGAAACTGGTTGGTTACTGCCTGCAGATGTTACTCCTTTATTTGGTAATCAAATAACTCCATATATTCAGGCTAGATATGTCACTGATGAAAAATTTATTGCAGCGCTTGATGAGGCGTATTACAATAAAAAGATGTTGAAAGAAAAAGCTTCAAATTGCCGTGCTCGGATTATTGAAGAATTTAGTGTGAAATCTACTCAACAAGCATTTGAAGTAGCTATAAAGAAAGCAATAGCTAATTGGACGCCGTATCCTGAATACACAGTACATAGCTATCCTGATTCTTCTGTAAATGTATCAGTTAATGAAAAAGTGCAGAATTAAATTTAAAAGAAAATTAAATAAGTAATAAAGGAAAAGACTGATGTCAGAAAAGTTGAAAGTTTTATTTAAGGCCCCGTTCCGCGACTACAGTGGCTACGCAACGGTAGCCCGTCAACTTATCCTAGAATTATATAAAATGGATAAATTTGATCTTTATTTGGAACCTATTGTATGGATTAATTCAGGAAATCTTGATCTTGATCCTGCAGATAAGGCAATTCTTGATGAATTGATTAAAAAAGGTAAAGATATTACTCCTGAAGATACAACATTGATCCATTTTTCAATTGCAACTGAGTTTTTTGGTGAACAAAGTCCATTTAAGAATAATATTGGATTTACAATGTTAGAAACTGACAAAACATCGCAGACTTGGGCACATAAATGTAATCAGATGGATGCTATTCTTGTACCGTCTGCATTTTGTATGTCATCATTTATGCAATCAAATATTGTTAAACCTATTAAAATGATTCCGTTCGGTATTGATTTTGATAAGTACACCCCTGAAGGCCCAAAACTTCTTACAGATGAAGACATTACAACAAAATACAATTTCTTATTTGTAGGCCAGTGGTTACAGCAAGGCGATCGTAAGAATATTATTGGAACTATTCGTACATTTTTAAATTTGTTTAAAGATAATCCAGATGTTGGCCTTATTTTGAAAACATATTTAACCAGTGCAGGTACTGTAGATAAAATGTCGCTTGATGCACAAATTCAGGGAATTCGCCATCAAATGGGGTTTAAAGAAGATGAAGGACCTAAAATTTATTTAGTGCACGGGGCATTAACTGAAGAAAATATGATTAAGCTTTATCGCAATGCTGATGCATTTTTGCTGCCTACAACAGGAGAAGCTTGGGGTATGCCTTTATTAGAA
>Ga0114923_10001773_pt1 | contig 14780 bp, 16 predicted proteins | sample SumtaG_FD_89578 | JGI IMG/M metagenome (GOLD analysis project Ga0114923, IMG submission 89578) | Deep subsurface microbial communities from Indian Ocean to uncover new lineages of life (NeLLi) - Sumatra_00157 metaG | ecosystem: Environmental > Aquatic > Marine > Oceanic > Sediment | place: near...
CCGGATTCCTTGATCATTATCTCCTCTATGGTGGTGAGGGTCTTATAGGGCGCATGGCTTCAAATGGAGTTGCCTTCGTATTCAGACTAGGACAAGCAACTGGTAGCTACCAATTCAGAAATAGTACCGACACTACTAGCCTCATGGATATACAGAATGATGGAAATGTCACCATATCCGCAGCTATTCCAATTGTTGCTAATTCCCTTACCCGGAAAGATTATGTAGATACTGAGAATGCGGCCCAGGATTTGGTTATTTCTAGTAATACAACTGCCATTGGAGTCAATAGCGGGCTTATAGGTGATAACGATACTGCCATTGGAGTCAATGCAGGAAGCATATCTACTAATGCTGGGAATATAACCACCCTGCAAGGTACGGCTCCAACTGCTGATCAAAAAGCGGCACTGGATAACACGACGAATCCCCCTAATGCGGGAAATCCGTATGCTACCGAGTCCCAGCTTGGTGGGTTTATCCCCGTAGTTTTTTTAGAAACTAGAACGGCAAATGGAGCTTGGTCAATTGCCGGTCTGATAGTTGGAAAACCGCTTCATATAATTGCGCAATTTACAGGTAATGAGGGTAAGGCGTTTTTTCATATTACAGCCGGACAGCAATTTATTGATAATCCTGGAACGAGTTTCGCAACATATACTTTGGGTTGGGACACCTCCAACGGAGCGGGGGGCGCGCCCCGTGATATCACCATTATACCAAGTGCCACTACTGTGACGTTAGATATGACCTTTTTAGGTAGTGTGGCCCTACACGCCTTCCAGTAGATGCAACTTATGATCACAACAAATAAATCAAAAGAAATAACCCCCACTGTGGGGGATTGTACGAGGGCATATCCAATTACGGACCCCTCATTTTATGGATGTTTTTTTAAGGCGGCCCGCAAACGTATGGAGGCATGGTTATACCACCCTCCAGAAGAGAGCGGAGAACGATTAGGGAAACAAGGAGATAGACATGGCTTTACCTAGTGCATTACAAAAAGAAAGTGATTTGTTGGAAGCTGAATTGCAGGAGCATTTCAATGGGGTCAAACAGGAAGCTGTACCTGAGCCCGCTCAAATGATTCAGGAGCCCGTGGCCGTTGTGCCTCCCGCGCCTGTAACCCCTCCAGTTCAAGAGCCTATCCACGCTACACCCCCCGAGCCGGAATCCCGTCATATTGAGGGATTGGGTGAATTCGCGGGCAATGAACATCGTCCCACCGATTGGGAGCAGAAGTTTAAAAGCATGGATGGGAGACTGAGAAAAGAGTCGGAAAGTTCACACCGTTTTCGTGATGAAAATGACGAATTACGTCTTGAGATTGAACGGCTTAAAACAGAGAGAGAAGAGGCCAAGGCCCGCAAAGATGTGGGTCACTACCTTACCCCCGAACAACGGGAGGAATTCGACGATGAACAAATTGCTATGGCTGCAAGCGTAGCAAAGGGAGTCGTTAATCCTGCCGTTGAGGATTTGAGGGGAGAGGTCCAGGCCTTGAAAAAAATCTTGTCCGAATCTCAGTCTGATCACGCTGCCCAGCTTAAACAAACTTTCACTACTGAATTGTTACGTTACGTTCCTGATTGGTTCGAGCTTAACGATGCCAGGAATATGGGAACACTAGGCTTTCGTGAATGGCTGCATGAGGTTGATCCCTCTACTGGTTATTTACGAATAGATATTATGAACCACCTGTGCCGTGGCCGTGAGGCTGAACGTGTGGGGCAGTGGGTAAATAAATATAAAGAAAGTCATGGATACTCTGTAACTCCAGCAAATGTAGCTCCGCAAGCATCCCTTGTAGAGCCCAAAGGTAGTACTGGTAGCGCCGTTGCTACTGAGCCGGGTAAAACCACTTATACCGTTAAGGACGCAAAAGTACGCTACGAAGAAATAGCGAAGCGCCTTACAAGTGGCCGGGTTGGTAAAGACGAGCGCATTAATTTAGAAAAAGAGTTAGATGATCTTGATAGGGCTTTTGCTGAGGGACGGGTTTTTGATCCGTCCACTCGAATAGTTTAAGTCTTAGGGGTCATATAACTCCTCACATGGAGTAGTAAAATGAGTGTAGCAGCAGTAGCAGGATATCCCCAGCACAGTGGAGTGCTTATTCCCGAACGTTGGGCCAAAAGAATTCTCATAAAATTCTATGAGTCTACCGTATTGGCTGAAATCGCAAATACAGAGTACGAGGGAGAAATTGCATCCTTCGGTGATACCGTGCATATCCGGACCACTCCCGATATCACGATTTTTGATTACGCCAAGGGCAAGAAGCTGGATTATGAAACTCCCCAGAATGAGAACGTTGATTTGCTCATTAATCGTGGTAAGGCTTTTGCCTTCACTGTTGATGATGTAGATCGCTTCCAGTCTGATTATGACTTCTTCACCGATTGGACCCGTGATGGTGCCGAGCAGTTGAAGATTGAAATTGATACCGATGTTCTTGGAACCATCTTCGTTGATGCCGCTCCTGAGAATCAGGGTGCCGATGCTGGTAAAATTTCTGGAAACATTGACCTTGGTGTTACTGGTTCTTCTGTAAAACTTACCAGTGAAGATATTCTTGCCAAGATCCTTGAATGTGGACAGGTCCTCGATGAGCAGAATATTCCCGAGACTGGACGTTGGATCGTTCTTCCCGCTTGGGCCATTCAGAAGCTCAAGCGTTCTGATCTTGCTCAGGTACAGATTACTGGTGATGGTATCTCGCCCCTGCGTAATGGAATGGTAGGTATGATTGATCGCTTCACCGTGTATCTTTCTAACCTTCTCACTGTGACTGTAGATCTTGACGAAAATGTGTTTAACTGCATTGCCGGTCACAAGTCTGCCCTGACCTTTGCTTCTCAGTTCACTGAGTCGGAAGTTCTCAAGGCACAGGATACCTTCGGCTGGTTGTGCCGTGGACTCCAGGTTTACGGTTTTCGAGTAATTAAGCCCGAAGGTCTTGTCTGGCTTTACGCCGAAGCCGCTATTGTAGCTTAGGAAAGGAGCTTAAATGGCTGATATTGATTTAAGAGATCCAACTGCTGCAACTACCGGTGTTCCCGGTGCGTTTCAGCAAGCGAATACTACGTACACCTTTGAGGTAGATTTTGCTTCTTTTGGCGGTGTGCGTGCTATTGGCGATTCAGTTGAGCTTATCAATCTTCCCCAGGGCTTTGTTGCTTTTGGTGCATGTATTGAAGTGACTGAAATTGCAACCGTTACCTACACTATGGGGCTTGCACTCGGTGGTGAAGATTTGATTGCTGATGCAGTGGCCGATCCCGAGGCTCTTGGGCGCACCTATAATGTCGATGGCGTTACAGTTGTGGCAAGTGATGCTGTTGCTACTGGGAGAGTTTTGACCCTTGATACTCTTCTTGTTCCTCCGTTGGACGGCAAGATGATTGTTACTGTGACTGGGGCGACTTTACACGCCCGTGGTTAATTAATTCGGCGGGGGTTTCGGCCCCCGCCTTTTAAGGAGAAAATATGGCTTCATTCGGAACTTTACAATCCGATACTGTGGCAACGGGTGTACCCGGTGCGTTTTCACAGCAGCACACGACTTTTGCATATGAACTTGATATTGAAAAGTTGAGAGAAGAAAGTGGAACGACTCCCGAGAGTGGGGATCAGATTGCAACAATGGTTGTCCCTCAGGGTTTTGTGATCTTGGGTGGTTATATTGAGGTGGTTATACCTCCCTCTGCTGGTGGTACATCTGTGGGGGCTTTAATCGCCAACTCAGGTGATTTGGATATTGTTGTTAATACGGCTCTTACCGGTAGTGCTGGTCAGAGGATTTATAGTACTGTTGACGACACTGATCCTGATGCGATTGGAAATTTCAATCCCATTATGATTATTGAAGAGAATCCATTGTTTCGGATTCTTAATTTTGCAACGGGCGGTACTGCTTTAGCTGATGGCGTTTTTAATATCGGTATAACTGGCATTTACATGCACGGTAGGGCTAGTAAAACCACTGGCAATGTACCTCCGGTTGCTTAAGAAAGGATAATATATGTCAAATATGAGTGTTTTTCAGGGGGGCGGCGATGATTCAAGCGTTCCCGGTAGTTTTACAGCCAATACAACTTTGTATGGGTTTGAGATTGATATTGCAAAGATCCGTTCAGAAACTCCAGGTGATGTTCCTGCGGCAACGGATACTATTTTCCTAGCACCTCTCCCTCAGGGTTTGGTTGTATTAGGAGCTAGTATTGAATGGACCGAGTTGCCTTCTGCCTCTTTAGCAGAACAGACCTTAACGACTGAGTTTTCCAGTTTTATTCAGCCTGCTACGGCTGATTCTGGAGCCGGACCTTTGTTTCGTAGATATAACGCGACGATTGATCCAACAGGAACTATGCCTCAAGTTGATGCGGATGCTATCCCTATTACCTTTAGGAGTTTTCCCCCAGAGGATCGAATTCTTGAATTCAAATTGGATTTTCTGGATACAGAAATTGTACTTGACGGTATATGCGTTGTATCAATAACGGGAATGTTCATGCACGGGCGGGCTACAAAGACAAAAGGCGGTGGTATTTTACCATCTTAATGATACAGGTGGGGGACTTGTGCCCTCACCTTTTTTTTAACAAAAGGGTTTGGAGGAATCTAATATGACTGTAATAACAAGAGAACAAACAAGCAGGAACCGGATCGGCACAAGAGGCCGCTGGATACGCAAAATTACAAATGGTGGGATTGATTATAAATACCCCAAAATTCAATGGACTGCTATCTTAGCGCAACGCTCTGATATGGTTGAGGTTAATTCTGATGGTGAGCCACTTGGTGCATTGCCTCAGGACAGCAAGAAGAGTCTCGTTGAGCTTCTAAGCAAACGGGATGCTCTGGATAAAGAAATCCAAATGCGTGTTGAGGCCGGAGAGATTGATCCCCGTGCTAGTGTGGCTGCTGATGCTGAGGCCTTTCTGAATGCCACTCCCGAGCGCCGGGAGATTGTGGAAAAGGAGACTGAGGCTATTGAGTCTTCATCTGTAACGGAGGAGGATTCTGGGCCCTCCGAAATAGACCGGATTAAGGCTCAATTAGAGGCTAACCGGGCTGCTGCCGAAGCTAATACTATTGATACTATTGAAGAGGCTCCTAGAGAGCCCGAGTATGTAGGAGAGGACCCCGAGATGTGGGGGGTAGATCTTTATGATAGAGATGCCCTTATTAAATATGGGCAAGCACTCGGAATGAAAATAGACGGACGGAGCGTGAGAGATTGCGCTACCGCAATTTCCAAGGTCAAGCGCCGGAAGCGTGATCTTTGGAGCAAAATGCAAAAAGAGAAAACTAAGGGGTAAAAAATGGCTTTGACCGTGCAGGATATAATTACAGAGGTACAGGTGCTATTGAAAGACGATGGCTCCCGCTGGCCGGATGAAGAACTCATTCCCGGTGTGGATCGTGCTCAAAAGCAGTGTTTTAAAATACGTCCTGACACTTGCATGGATAGTGTTGGTCGAGTTAATCCTCCTGTCACGGTTGAAGACGTTTCTGATTTGTTAGTTATCGCTGATCAATTTGAGCCCGCCATGGTGCGATTCGTAACATGGTGGGCATTTTCTAAGGACACTGAATATACCGATTCGGCACAGCTTGCTATGGTTCACTTGGCTGCGTTTGATGGACTGCTCAATTCCTAAGGAGGGATTATGGATTTAAGACCAATATCAGAATTGCAATTTGACACCCTCGACGATCTCTTGAGTGATGTGCTCTTAGATTGTCCTGGTGTTAATCCTGCTTTGGCATTGCGCCGTTTAGAGGAGGCTCACTACCAGTTTTGTAAGGAGACTCAGGCCTGGAGGGCATTAGCTGATCCTATTGCCCTCATAGCGGATGTACGAAGCTATACGATTCCGTTTCCTGATGAGGTGATTATTGATCGGGTATATTTCTTGGAAGGGGAGGGCAATTTAATTCCTCCATCTCCGGATCAGTTTATTAATTCTTCTTTTGTGCGGGCCTATGTTCAAAATGCCAGGGATAATATAACTCTGTTGTTTGATCCAAGTGGCCCTGAGAATCCTGACAATCTAAAGTTTGAGGATTTTCTGATGCCTAGACTTGTTTTGCTGCCTCCTTCTAATGGCAATGTTATTGATTGCCGTATAAATGAGGATTGGGGTTTTCGTATTGCAAGTGGTGCAAAGTGGAAGTTGATGATATCTCCTAAAAAGGATTATTCAAATCCTGATGGAGCCTTATATCACAGGCAAGAATATTACCGTGGGATGCAAGATTGTCGCATGGATGTAAATCGCAACGGATCAAACGCTTCTTTAACAGTGCGCCAAACCCGTTGGGATATGGGAAACAATCCATCTACATCAGGATTTGGATTACGAAATGGGTCTAACGCGAGGTTCTAATTATGGCTTGTCTTACTTCTTCTACAATTATTGAAATGACGCAGGGTGATACCCTGCAAGTTACAGTAGTGCAAATATTTAATAGTACTACTGGTGAGCCCTATGACTTGACGGATCAAACTGTCGAGCTTGCGGTAGCTGCCCCAGCTTCTACTGAGGCGCTTTTCTGTTCCGATGGTATTTTAGGTCCGGGAATTACTCTTGGGGTTGTGTCCTTTAGATTTAGCCAGGAGGAGAGTGATCTATTAACTCCGGGAAATTATAATGGCATTCTAACTATTGATGCCGATGGGAGTAAGGGAACTGTGGTTGGTGTGGTTAAATATCGCATAAATCCAAAGGTAAATTGCCCCACTCCTTAATATGGCTATCTGCAAAGCAACGACTGACACAATAGGGTTTCCGGACTTACATCTTGAGGTTATAGATGCGGAGCCCGCCTTGTGTTTAGATAATGTGGAGGCTGATGTTCAGCCTGTATTGCAGAGGTATGCTTGCATTTTGGTGAAGGGTCCAGTTGGACCAATCGTGTTTGTAACAACAGTAATGGGTGAATATCCGTTAGGTGGAACCTAAATTATGGCTCTCCAGGGTTTTAATAAATATGTCAATTTCTACCGGACTTCTATTGCCGCTGAGGTTGATCCTTTTGATATTCAAATTGAGGTTGTTAGTACTGAGGGTCTTCCTGATGTGTCCGGCTCGGAGTACTTTTATCTTACGCTCAATGCAATATTCACAGAAATAGATGCTGAGATAGTCAAGGTGACTAATGTGGTCGGAACTCTTCTGACAGTTGAGCGAGGCCAAGGTGATACAACGGCTCAGGCTTGGGCCGAAGGGGACCGCGTAAATGGTAATTTTGTGGCTGTGATTCTTGATGATTTACAAGATGATTGGGATTTAGCTGAAACGGGTCTACGGGAATTGATTGATCAGAATAACTCAGATAATACAGTCCAGACTGGTGCAATTTCGGTTCTTACAATTCAGGTTGGTGAGAATACTGCGCTGGCCGATAGTAATGCTGCCGACATAATCGTTGAAGAAGGACGAATTGATGATCTGGAATTGATAGGGTTATCGGACATTACCCCCGAGGGAGCTGCTGCCTTTTATGATGTTCAGGGTGCTGGCGTTTCTACGGCTGATCCTATTGCAGTGTTAAGTGACATATCCGCATTAGCTCCCGGTGGTATATTTACGAAGTTCCAAATCGAGCCTGAAACTAAAAGTTTCACGTTTGATTTTGTGGCTCCTGTAGCGGGGGTTTATAGGTTTGTTATTAATGGTCAATGGGGTGTTGAGGACGGGAGCACCGCTACCTTATTTAATGCCACTTTGGAGTTAAGAGTATTTAATAATTTAATCGAAGTGTATGACACTAGATATGTAGCTGGAGGCGCACCATTGGTGGCTGTCCCTAGCGAATTTTATAATGCTCACCTTATTTTTGAAGTTGAATTGGACTCAGGAACCACCACTATAATTGGTGACTTGGTTGGTGTGGCAACGCCTCCTACAATAACGGTATGGTCCCCCATAAGTGCGCCAAATAGTGAGAGTCATGTGCTCGTAATTGTAGCGGAGGTCACATAACTATGGCTCTTCCAAGACTTATAAGATACGGCGATTTGTTTCGGACAAGGCTTGTTGAGGATATTGATGCAGTTGAGGTGGTTTTATTGCTTGTCGATGCTTCCGGCTTACCGGATATTGATGCCGAACTTCTGTTTCTTGATTGGGGATTTGTCCTTGATAATGTCGTGGATTTTATTGACTACGGCTTAGTAGCTGATCCTCCGGATGAGTTTGAAGATTGGGGAGAAATCTTTATTGATCTTGATGGTGATTATTATTACCTCTCCTTGTTCGACGATTTGGGAGTAAGGGAAATAGTAAAAGTTATTGGTCGGTCTGTTAATTTTATTTTAGTTGAGAGAGGCCAGGATGGCACGGTAGGTATTCCTATTGCTGCTGGAGATCGGGTAGAGCTATGGTTTGCAAGGGCCACGATTGACGATATTCAAGATGAGATATCTGATGCTTGTGACTTATTGGAAACTGATGCGGCCCTGAGTCTTGCCGATGCCACTGCTAATGAATCGGATTTAAGTGACCTGAGCGATCAGGTTGATCTGAATACAGCGGCAATTTCGCAGAACACCACGGATGTAGGCATCCAAGTAGACCGTTTAAATAGTATTGAAATGGTTGATCTGGATGATGTACTTGCCAATGGTCGGGATGGGTTCATTGAGGCTCAGAATAATTCGGGAGCTGATTCTAATAACAGGCTCGCTCTGGCTTCGGATATTTCCGGGGGATCTCCAGGAGAATTACTTGCAACATTTAATCTCACTGAGGCCAACAACGGCCAAGATTTCCCTTTCAATTTCCCAGTAACAAAAGGTTATTTTCTGATGTGGACTGGTCAAGGTGTTGGGGACGACGATCAGGTGTATACAATAACCTTTTCCGTTGATGCCTCGGCAATTGCTACCTCCAGAGAAACAGTCGCTATGGTGGGTGGTGTAGGACAATGGTTCAGGCCCCAGGGTGGCAATTTTGATCGGGTTTTCACTGCCGGATCACACGACATTAGATTTACATGGACTGATATAACGATTGATTTCTTGGATGTATATATTTTCAGTGGGGGAACCAGTTAATCATGCCTTTGACAAGAGCTGTACAATATGTGAATTACGCAACTACTGCGCTCACCAATTCTATTATTAGTACTGATTTAACTATTGAAGTTGATGATCCTAGTGTATTGCCTGTTATCGGACCTGGGGAGCATTTTTATATTGTTCTAAAACCCGAGGGTATAAATCTCATAAGAGAAATTTTAAGAGCTACTGATGTGACGGGATCTATCGTTACGGTGGATAGGGGTGTTGATGATACTATACCCCTGGACTTTAATGCTGAGGCTCCTGTGCAGCTCTGGTTCGTAAAAATAATATTGGATGATATTCGTGAGGATATAAATTCTTGTTTGGATTCCGTTGAAACCGACATTGATTCTACTACAGGAATTATTGGTAGTAACACTACTGAGATATCAAGGCTGGAAGGGCAAAGTGATATCAATGCAGAAGCTGCCGCCCTCAATACAGTAGCCATTACGGGATTGAGTGAGGATATTACGGATCTTCGTTTTCAAGATATGACCGATGTAACGGTTGCCGGAAGCGCTGCCTTCTTGCTGCTCAGGGCTCTGGGGCTAGTGGTGCTAATCCAATGATTAAAAGAAGTGATATTTCACCAGATGAATTTGGAACTACATTTTTTAGGCGGCGTGTTCTAAATGCTGATTGGACGGTGCTAACTCCTACAACATTTGAAATAACCATTAATGTTGATGGGCTTGTTGATGGAAATTATTTGCTTGAAGGTACGATAGCAATGGGCGATACCACTACCATTCCGGGGCCACCAACTATGAATCAGACTTTCGATTTAACAATTGATCCTCCCGGAGTTCCAGATAAGAGTTATCGAAAATTCACGCCTGGGCAAGCCTCTCTAAATAGTTGGTTTGCACAATATTTAGCGCCTTTCACGATCTCAGGTTCAACGGATGTTGATGTTCTTTTTGAGGTCACAATTGACCCTGCCGCTTTTACAGGGTCGGCAATTAGAACTTTGGATATTTTTGCAGTGAGGGTAAGTTGATGGAAGATAACATAATTCATATACAAAAATTTGAAGGGCTAGTTCCTCAGGTGTCCCCACAGAATTTGGATGCAGACATGGCAGAAATTGTTGTGGATGTTGACTTAGAGACTACTGTGTTGACTCCCTATTTACGGCCCGCCAGTTTAGTTCCTCAGGAGTTTGTGCCCATTGATACTCAAACTATATTTTTAACGGATGAGGGTGAATGGCTTAATTGGAATACAGATGTTGATGTGGTTGGTTCTCCCATAATTAATGATGCCCGGAGTCGGATCTATTTTACGGGTGATGGGGCTCCAAAGGTTAGGTCTGGTGCTGGAGATGATGCAGGGGAGGAAAGGGATCTGGGAATTATCGCTCCTCCAACAGCTCCTCTTCTAAGTGCGGTTGAGGCTACAGTCACCTTTGACAGGGAATGGCATTTCTACTATGAGAAATCGGATGGGACAAGGGTTGATGAGGGTGATCTTGTTGAGGGTGATCTTGCTGGTGAAGTAAATGAGCTTGTAGCTGGTAAAGAATACTTCCTTGATCCAATTCCTGATCGTGTTGATGCGCTTGAGGAAGACAGGTTTGTAATGTTTTTCATCGCTACTGATACGGGAACTAATGCTTCTCTGGGTCAACTTTATCCGGAAGGGTTTTTTGCTTCTGATGATAGTGATTTTGAATATCGGGGGGCACCAGGATCGGCTCAACTTATTGTCACTGGTGTAATACTTGACCAACAGGCCGAATTTAACATTACCTATGACACAAGCCGCACAAGTCAATTTAAGGGTGATCGGGCATATGTTTACACCTATGTATCTGATTGGGGTGAAGAGGGTCCTCCTTCTCCTATAAGTCTGATCATTACAATTGATCCTACTCAAGATGTATTGATTAATTTTACAGATGTTCCTCCTGGTGATACCGAATTGCGAAGATTGTATAGATCAATCCAGGGTACAAGTGGCACGTTCTTTCAATTTATAGATGATATTGAAGTTGGTACTAATTCATATCTTGATTCTAAAGCCGATATCGAGGCCGGGGAATTATTACCCTCTCAAGATTGGACTGCACCTCCAGAAGACTTGGCCGGATTAGTTTCTCTGCCTGGTGGATTTTTCGCTGGGTTCCTTGGCAATGAAATTTATTTTAGTGTTCCATATCAGCCTCATGCGTGGCCCTTTGGTTTCGTGGTAGCGGTTGATTTTGATATTGTTGGGTTAGGGGTTTCTGGAAATACGTTGGTAGTTTGTACTACAGGCTTTCCTTATGCGGCCTTGGGATATGCTCCGGATCAGATATCTCTTTCACGAATCCATCTTAATCAGTCCTGTGCTTCAAAGAGAAGTATAACCTCTATTGGTACTCTTGTTTGTTATGCGAGTCCGGATGGGCTTGTAGGAATACAGGATGGCTTTAGCCAGTTACTCAGCTCTAGGTATTTTCGGAGAAAGGATTGGGCATTGTTTGGTCCTGAGACAATGAATGGTGCCTACTACAGTAAACACCTCTACCTGTTCAGTGAGGATATAGCTTCTATTGTATGGGCCTTCGATGATCAGCGTAGTGCGGTACGGGCTCTGAGTGTGCGAACCGATGCAGTGTTTACCCATCTTGAAACTGAGACAATGTATTTGGTTGAGGACGATGAGATTAAAGCGTTTGACCAGGCTGAGGAAAATCATGATATTTTATGGAAGAGCAAAACCTATAGGCATGATGTGCCTGTTAGTTATACAGCCGCCCGAATTATTGCAGATGGATACCCTATTACATTCATGGTCTTCACTGATGAGGTCGAACAGTTGGAGGTAGAGGTTCTGGATAATCAAGCCTTTAAACTCCCTGTGATACAGCGGTCAAAAAGGTGGCAGTTTCAATTCTCTGGGCCCTTTGAGGTCAAAGAGTTTACCGCTGCCACTAGCCTGGGGGCTATCTAGTGCCGAAATATCCTTCTATACCTGATGCGTCTAAAATTGAGGATCTTCCTACTCGGCAAGTTCTCATAGCAATTAAGCAGGATCTTGAATTGCTAACTGGCCGTTTGGGCGATGAGAGTGCAGCAGTTACTCAGGAGGAGCTTATTGATTTGGGTCTTGTTACAAGGGCTCCTAACGGGACATTGCAAATACCTGATACCACTACCACCACAACTACATCTACGAGATTTAGAGGCATTCAGAACAGGGGGGTTCAGGTTGCCCCTAAAAACCTTGGAGTAAAACAATTAGTAGGGCGAGTGGCATTTGCACAATGGGAGGAGGCTGGTTATCCGGATTACAGTCATAGTCAACTTTTGGCATCCAATATACAAGATTCAAGTACCGCTGAAATTGTTGCTGATAATGTAATAGGGAATGTTGCCTTTACTCTTCCGCAATCAATTAATCCTATTCTCGATGTTTATTTTTGGTCAAGGAATGTTGCGAAAGAAGGCTATCCCGGACCCTTTGATACAGGCGATTTGGTCGGCACACTGTGGACAACCTCAACGCTGTTTAACCCTTTGGCAGTAGGGAAATTCTGGGATGCGACAGGTGGTCTGATTATAGAAAATATTGATGGATTAACACCGATTCCCTTAGATAATAACTTCATAAACACATCTGATCTTTCTCATACTCCGGGTGATGCGTTCGTAACAATTCTGACAGATGGATGGTATCGAATAGTGGGAACAGTTACTTATGAGGAACAGGGATTTATGTTCGGTTTTCATCAGTTTAGAACCACGTTACAAGTGGATACTGGAGGGGGCTTTATTGATATCCCCCTGGGCTTCTCGTTGTCCGGTGGTAGACATCATACTTCTGATTCGATGAACGTCCTCGCTCGGGAACAGTTTGTTGCCGGGGATAAAATACAGATGGCTTTCGAGGTGATCACATTACCCGGTAGGGCAGTTACAGTTGCGGATGGCTCCGTGATGAGAATTCAAAGATTGGCATAGGAGATTTGTTATGAGTTTAATGGGAGCGGTAATAGGGGCTGGAATTTCGGCAGGGGGAAAACTCTGGTCCGATAGAAAGGCCCGGAAAGCTGATCGAGGTGGTGGGGGGGGCTATGACCGAGCTGGTGGCTGGTATGATAAGATGGGTGGAATGGGAGACCGTTTCCAGGGGATGTTTGATGAGAATTGGGGAGACTTTGAGGGTCAATACGCAGATTTGTTGCGTAAGGGTGTCGATGAGGATTTATACGTTGGCAGGGCCGGTGCAGATGTTCAACAAGCCTATGGAAAAAGCGAAGAAATGGCTGGTCGGCAAATGTCTCGCATGGGTATTAATCCTAGCTCCGGAAGAATGCAGCAAATGATGGAAAACTCTCAATACGCCAGGGGACTTGCCGAGGTTGGTGCCCGAGGAGATGCTAGGATGCAAGCTCAACAAATGAATCTACAGATGGCCGGGCAGGGCGCTCAGATGGGCCGTGGATTGCTTCAAGCTGCCGGAGGTGCCTATGGAGGTGCTGGAGGTGGTTATGGGCAATTGGCTGGTATCCAGCAAAAAGGAGCTGAGGCTTCCGGTAAAGGTTGGGGTAGTTTCTTTGGTGGCCTAAGTGGAATTGGTGAAAAGGCCGGTGATGCCTATGCCAAAAAACAAGGTGATGATTGGTGGGGATCTTAATATGAGTCCAATGGTAGGAAGTGCGGCTGGTGGATATGCCGAGGGTTTGGAAATGGCTCAGAAGTCTTCACGGGCTGATCGTGAATTAGATATCGCTCAACAAGATGCTGATCGTAGAATGGAATATTCTAAAAAGCAGATGGAGCAATTGACTCAAAAAATGGACTTTGATAAAGCCCGTATGCCCAAAGTTCTTTCGGATATGGATCAGAGGACTGAGGCCAATGAGTTGCGCCTTCAAACAGCCCGGAGAGACAGCTCCCAGGCAGAGGCAGAGTATCAGGAAAATATTCCTCGAATAGCTGCTGATAAAGAATTTAATACAGGACTCCAAAGTTTCACCATGAATTATCCGCATGAAGCGGAAGGGGAAAGGACTGTCCAAGGTGGTATTACATTCGGGAAGGATTTGCATTCTTATTTGAGTGGCTATAAGGACAAATTCGGTCCTACTCTCTCAAAGGAAAAACGCACAGAGTTAGACCAATTGGTATCTGATTCAAAAATTCAATATGAGGCTGCTGAGGCGGGTATTTCCGATGATCTTATTGAGTCCTGGAATTCTGGTGATAAGGAGTCTTTCGGAAAAGCGTTAGCTAATATTGGTATCACAGTTACGGAGGATGGTATAAGCGGGGATAACGATAGTTCCTTCACGTTCTATGATACCGATGGTAAATTTCACGAATGGGATCAGGACAGTATTTTAGGCCAAACGGCTGGAACGCTGAAACATTCTCCACAGACCGTTTTAGGTATGGCCCAGGCTCGACAATCCGATACCGCCAATCAACGCAGAACTATTGAAGGCATCGACCAAATGGTGAGTGATCCGATGAGTGGGGCCATGTTTGGAAATTTAGGGTCTCAGGGCGCTAATATGTGGATTGAGATGATGGAGGACTTTGATTTAAGTCCTAGGCCCAGTGTGGTTCAGGGCTCTCTCCAGAAAAATGCGGGTCTTTCTGGGAATGAATATGCCCAGGCAATTGGGCAAGATATTGCTAGATATCAACAAAGGCAAGAGCGTAGAAAGGGTGGAAGAGAAGCAAGGCAGGGGGGCAGGGATCGGACC
>Ga0114923_10001774_pt1 | contig 14775 bp, 28 predicted proteins | sample SumtaG_FD_89578 | JGI IMG/M metagenome (GOLD analysis project Ga0114923, IMG submission 89578) | Deep subsurface microbial communities from Indian Ocean to uncover new lineages of life (NeLLi) - Sumatra_00157 metaG | ecosystem: Environmental > Aquatic > Marine > Oceanic > Sediment | place: near...
GGCAAGCTTGACGGCGCTGCATAGGAGCTAAAGTAAGACGACGTTCAGACCTTCTTGAAGCTGCTTGCGAAAATTCGCTCTGTTTAGTGCCATGTTACTTTAGCTCCTATGCAGCGCCGTCAAGCTTGCCGCCAAAGTCTGGACGGATGAACTTAACAACAGCGAGTGTGCCGGCATGACTGCCGCCTTCTTCTCGAGGGCTGACCGAAACGACCTGAACCAAAAGACCAGCCGCCGTAGCGCTGCCTTCTGAGCCGTCAAGCTGTGCGCTTGAACGACCAGTGATCGTAGAACCACCCGTACCAACAGTAGTCGTAAGCGGGAAGTACTCGCCTATTTCTGCTACGGTAAGGGCTGCGTCAGAATGAATGAGGAACTGATTGTTCTCTGCTGGGTAGACATTGGCTTTAATCTTCGAGCCAGTCTTGACAGCGGTACTGGCAGGCCAGTAGTTACTGAAGACAATCGATCCATCGGATGCAACGTACTCACAACCCGCGAACACACCAACAACGGGGTTAGCGTCGTCAGCGAGTGCGATGAGGAAACCAGTGGTCGCTAGTCCTACGGGCTGACCTGTAAACAGGCTAGTCGCGTAAGGCGTCGTAGCGATCAAAAATTCTCTCATGCGGGGAGCAAGACCTTGCCCAGCCCGAACGGGATCAAATCCGCGTGGGCCATTTGCGTTAGCTGTAAAGCTCATTTGCAATCTCCTGAGGGAGGGTTATTAGAAACCGGTCAGGAGATCAGGGGGCTACTGAAGGCAGCCCCCGTATCAGGTAGGACTATTCTTCGGCAGGGTCCGCTGGGACTCTTAATCGGCGCTTGGTGACCGTCGTCTTGTGCTCGCTTGATATCCGGGGACCGCCTGCAGAGACCTTTTGGAGGTCATTCTCAATGCCTTCTATCATTCGGGCCGTTTTGGCGCGGTAGTAAGCATTTCGCTGCGCAGCCTTCTTCTTCGGCATTTCGCACAAAATTAGATCGTCAACACCGATAACGTCTCCAAGTTTGGAGTGAAGGAAGGTCGGTGGTACATACCCAATTGGCACTGTCTCCAGCGATCTGGGCAACCATCCCTCTCGGAACTTCTTCATCGAATTCTTCGCATCTTCCGTGTTACCGAAACGATGGCGAACCCACCTCTGGGTAAACCCAGCTCGTGGCTCCGGTGCGTCAAGCTCCGTGGGTAGCTTCCACGGCTCATCATGAGCGCTTCTGCTGACCCCGTACGACTGTAAAGCATCTTGCTCAGTCGTTCGTGAGTCTTGGCCGTGGTCCACTCTATGTGGGTCCTCAGCCTTGTCCTGTGCGGCTAGAGCGTTTGCTCTCCGCGTCTGTGCTCCCTTTCTTCCGGCAGCGCGTCGTTGTGCTTTGGTTTGCTTCGCCATGGGTTAGTTACCTTTTCCTTGAGCCCACGCTTTCGCGTCTGCTGCGTTGGTTGGGTCAAGTCCAAAGACCTCCATCTGTTGCTGGTCCGTCTTCGTCAACCTGATTCGGCCTCGTCTCCGTGAATTCTTGGAGGCGTTCCGAGTGCCCGCTTTTTGAGTACCACCTACCGCGCTGCGCTTCTTTCTTACAACCTTCTTTTTTCCGCGCTTCTTGGTAATCTTGGCACCTCTGATGATCTTCGGAAACTGAGGCTTCATGATGCGTTCGATCTCATCATAGTATTCCTCAGTGTTCTTGTCGAAGTGCCGTGCTGCAACAGCCTTATCGGTGAGCAGCAATACGTTCCTGAACGTAGCGTTCGTGTGGAACTCGGGGTACTTCGCAAGAAACTTACGGCCTGCCTCCGGAGTGTTCGTGGAGGTCTGGTCGTCCGCATCATCGTCGATGGAGTCTTCAGCTTGCTTGAGGCCGATTTCCTTGGCTTTTATGTCGGCTTTTATATCGAGGATTTCATCGTCGATATCGACAACTTGCGCTGTCTCACCTTCATCCATTGCCTTGGTCTTCTTCCGCTTCAGAGACTTAAGTTTCGTATCTGCTTCCTGCTTCTCTGTCCTGAACTCGTCTTTCGCATCTCTCAGCTTGGACGCTCGTTCCAGTTTGGCTATCCGCCGATCCGATTCCTGTTTCTCCTGCAGGCGTAGATTTCGTTCTCGGTCGATGCGTCTTTGGACCCGTTTCGAGTATTTCTCGTCGTCGTCGTCATCTTCATCGTCGTCGTCGTCATCATCCGAATCGTCATCGTCATCGTCGTCTTCATCGTCGTCCATTTCATCAAGTTCTGAATCATCGTCCGCATCGTCGTCGTCGTCGTCAACTTTACCGTCGTCGTCGTCGTCCTTGTCGTCTTCGCCCCCCTCATCATCATCTTCTGGCGGTACCCAATCTTCTTCATTGAGTGCGGCTTCGATAATGGGGTTGGCGTCGTCTGACAAGTCCAACTCTAGGTCAGGCATGTCGTCCGGGTTACCGTGCAAGTCTTCAAAATCAGACTCTACTACGTAGCGTTTTTCTTTCTTACCCATGTTTTCCTCCGGCTGCAAGGCCGTGCCACTCGCCCGAATCGGGGGAGTAAACGCATCATACGTTATCTTGTTGTTTTTTTTCAACCCAAATATCGGGTTGAAGTCCATGAAAAAAACTACTAGGCATCCACCCACGCGTAGTAGTCGTCCAAACTATCAATCAGGGCATGGATGTCCGTATCGTTAACGAGTCTCAGTTCGGGCGAGTCACCGGTTGGGTGAATGTGCTGACCGGAATACGGGGAGAATATAACGAAGTCCCCGATCTGAGGTCGCACAGTCCACTTGGACATATCAAGACCGCCTTGGGTTCTGGTCATGAAAGCGGCCTCACCAATGGCAACCAGAGTGCCCATGTAGGCAAGGTGATCCTGAGCATCCGCAGTAGCGCTGACATCAATTCCGCCCTCGGTCTCCGTCTTGGCCTTCTTGGGCTCGATAATGACCTTCCAGCCAATAGGTATAGGTACCTTGTTACTCATCTTCCAGCTCTCCCAGTTCTTCGCCGACCATCTCCTCGGCTTGGTAGAATTCTTCGAATATCTCAGGCAGGGTGATATTCAGGAGGCGCTTGGCTTCCTTGTACCGTCCGACCATTGCTTGATACTCGTGCAGGGGGACGCCCTCGGCAATCCCATCTTTGAGAACGTCGATTCGGTCCTGTGCAATCTGGCGTAGTTTGTCGTGTAACCAAGATACCCCGGTCACGACCTCGATAGTGCCGCCCATTTGTGCCTCCTTACTTCTCGGCTTGTCGCCGAATGTTTTCCCTTCGCTCTTGTGACTGACTCTGTCCGCCACCGCGCAATTGCATAATATACCGCAAAAGCTCTCGGAATCCCCTGTTCAGTTCCTTCGCTGCGTTGGCAAATTTTCTCGGTGGAATCTCCTTTGTGGAGACTCCCTTACTGCGGAGAAATGCTCTGGCCTTCCTGACCTCTGGCGGCGTTGCGGCTGCCATTACTCATCCTTCAGGGCAGCTGCTCTGCTGGCGCTATCCAGTACGTTGTCGGCAAGCTTCTTCTTGCGGTCTTCCTCGGCCGCTGCCGCCTTCTCCCTGCGGGTCTGGGTAGCCGTCTTGTCCTTGTTGTCAAGGTCCTGACGGGTCTGAGCGTCGGACTTCTGCATGTTCTGACCGGCCTGAGCCTCGGAGATTTGCATATCCTGCTCGTGCTCCTCTTGCTTCTGGGACATCTTCTGCTTGTGAATCTCGTCCAGATGCTGCATCTTCTGCTCGTGCTGAGCCTGTGCCTGTTCCTCGTCGGATGGCTCAGGGCCCTGCGGAGGTGGTGGAGGTGCGATGTTGGCCGCGATAGCGCGGGCGACCGCGTTGTCGATGTCCAGCGGCACGTCCTCGTCCTCGCCTTGGAAGTCGGTGTCTGGCAGCTCCGTGCCCAACTCCTGCTCTATCCGCAAGCGGTATGCATGCGCGTGATGCTCCGCGAGGTGAGATTGCATATTGAGGAATGCGGCCTGCATGACCTGCTCGTCAAGACCCATGCCTTGGGCTTCCTGAATGAACAGCTCGTGAGCGGCTATGTGAGATGCGTGGTCCTGCTCAGGGAATGCGGAGACCGCAGCGCCTGTCAGGATCGCTTGGTTTTCGGTTACGGGGTCGAGACGCTTGGGAGAGTCGTCAGGTATCCAGCTTTCAGGGTCCGGAATCCGAAGTGCTTTAAGCATAGCCATGTGGGCGATCTTTTTCTGCTCGAGGCCGTAAACTTCGGGGTCAGACTGGACAAGCTCGAGTCCAGCCTGAGCTTGCGCAACTCGCTGTACGTTAGAGTAGATGTTGGGGTCGGACACTGGGATGACATCGACGCGCCCGTCAAAGTCCGAGCGCATAACCGTTCGATCTCCGCCTGTAACGTCATAGGGATACTCCTCATCCATGTGCTCATAATTGAGTTGTGCAATGAGCTTAAACTCGAACCGGGCGGATTTGTGCATCCGCTTATGGATTCCGGAGTAGACCTTCGAACCTTGCTCAATGAGAGCGAGTGTTGTACCGACTGGACCTTTGTTGTCTCCGCCACCTGTCATAGCCTCCGTGGTTGAGCTGAACGATTGAATGCCATTAACCAGCAGTTCCAGCGTGTGGAACAGGGCCGGTGATGGCTCCTTGAACGGTGGTGAGTAGAAGGACTTGGCGAGGTCCTCCGCGGTCATGTCTACGTCTTTCCAGACACCCGGGGTGAACACGAACTCGCCTGCGATCTTCGACTCTTTCGACTTGAAGCCACCTTGGAGCGATGCCGTAGCTGAGCCATCCAGTAGGGCGCGTAGGGCACCACTGGCAGCCTTGCCCAGTGATCCGATAATGTGGAGGTATCCCCATCCGTAGAATCCGAGTCCGGGGAGGAATTTGTAGTGGATAAAATGAACACGTTTTTGTCGCTTGGGGTCATCTTCTTTCCAGAGACGTCGAATGGCGAGAATGTCGCCGGAGTCTTTCTCAATGGTGATTACGTACGGCAGGGCGACCTGAAAGTCCTCCTCGCCGTCCGGAACGTCAAAGTCCTCGAAGATCATCTCCGCGTGGACTTCGTACATCTGGTAGATGACATCTTCTTCGGCGCGGTGTGGCTCTCGGTTGTCCGATATGTCAGCTATCTCGTTCTGGTTCTCGTCCGACATGCCGAGGCCCTGAATGTCAAGGGATGGGGCGTCAATGAACTCGCCGCTGTCGATGCGGGCGTTAATCTCGTTGCCGGTGAGCTTGTATTTGTGGGTGTATCGAGGGCAGGTCTTGAGCGACGTGGCATCGTACGGAACGATGAAGTCTTCACAGGATACGAACCGGGACTCCGTAGCTCCGACCGTCTGCGCGTATGCCACCTTTTTGAACGCTGAGCCAGCGTACGGCAGGTACATGGTCATCATGTCGGTGCTGTCGAAGTACTCCTCGTCTTCCTCGGTGAGCTGGTAATTCATGAAGTCCTCAACGCGGACAGCCTGATCTTCCAGTTCGGGGTTCGACCGGCCGAGTACCTTTGTCTTGACCGGGCCCTCAGCGGGGAACAGTTCTTCCATGGCGTTGGCTTGGAAGCGAACCATGGCCTCAGCAAGGGCCGGGTGGTTGACCGTAGCGCCGCCGTCAAACGCGCTGGCGTCCGTTGGGATGTCCGCAACACCGATGATCTCAAGACCATCGATCAGTCGCTGCTTCCATTCCTTTCGGGATTCCTCGTCGTCCTCGACGTAGGTAACCAAGTCCGTGCCGATCTTGATGCGCTCATTCTCGCCCATCAGGGACGCGAGGTTCTCGTCGTGATCGCCGGTTTCTACTTCTGTTCTGGAACCACCTTCCAGATCGACGACGATGTCATCGCCGTCCTGAGACACGACAGCGCCATCGACGTCTGTGGTCTCCATTTCGTCTGCCTCGATTTCTCCGAGGTACTCTTGATTACGCTTGCCCATTAGTGGCTCCGATAACTACGGTTGTTTTTTGGTGTGTTGTTCAAATGCCCGAACGCTCGGTTTGTCTCGTACATCACCTTCAGGCGCTCGATGGGTCCACTCAGGACGTCACCATCGGCGCAATTGATATAGAAGCACGAATCCTCGCCCTCGTCATTGATAGCGGCGATGGCCAAACCCTGCATCTTACCTGAAAGCATCATCTGGACGAGGAAGTCGATACTCCTCGCCATATGGAGTTCCCCACTCGTTGGCTCACGCTCGTCTTCTGGCATCTTCACCATTACATTCATTCACAGGATACTACCTGATTTTCAGCCATAAATCCCTCGTTCTCGCCTCGGCTTGAACAGATTCATTTCCCCCTCGTCTTCGTCGAAATAATCAATTGACCCGATCCGACGCAGGTAAGCGAGCAGCATAACCACGGTGTCCGTGTAGTCATCGTTAGTGGCCACGGGGAACTTGGCGCATTCCTCGATGACGTCCGCCCCCTCAAGATGACCCGGTACCCAGAACACACAGCCCTGCTCCAGAGGCGCTGATGACAGGTGGGCCCGCAGGATTTTGTCCTTACCTTTCGGATCGACTCCCTTGACTGGTACGCCTGATTTGCGCAACTCCTGAATCAGTGAGTGTCCGGAGGCTTTCTTCTCGATAAGCACCAAATCCGGATGCCAGTCGTCGTACGACTTCATGGCATTGCGGCGCAGGTCGGGGAACGGTATCTTGTCCCTCCAAGCGTCCAGCAGAATGGCGCAGCGCTTGTCCTCTCCAACCTGTATAACCCCGGTCGCTGGGTGCATGACCTCTGGCGTGTACACGAACACACCCCACGTCGTTCTGGCGGAGAAATCATTCTCCTCCTTCTCCTCGAACGCGGTGTCGTAAATCTGCAGGATCAATTCGCACTCGGGCATGGGTCGCCTCTTGTGCGAGTCAGGGTGCCACTCCGGATACTCCCACGGAATCCACCAAGACCGTTTCAGGATCAGGCCATCATCGGCCGCTGGGTCCTGCTGGTACTGGGAGTTGTAATCTCGTAGTGACATTCCGATAGGGGGTTTAAGAGCGATGGTCGCCTCAACACCAAGTCGACCCGGGTTCAGCAGCTCGCCTTCTTCTTCCCTTGGGTCCTCAAAGAGCACCTTTGGTTCGTACTTCTTGTTCTTTACGCCCTTCTTTATTTCCTTTGGCAAAGAGAGCCGGCAGCGGGTGGACTTTCGAAACTCGTTCGGCATGACGAGGTGGACCCACTTGCCGTCCTCCTCGACAGTGCAGCGACCTTCCTTCGCGATGACGTGACCGATAACATCGGACTCATGCACGCGCTGGCCGACGTGTACGACCGCACCCGTGTTCTGGTTGTTCAGGCGGGACCTCATGGCGTTGTCGTACCACTCAATGATGCCCTCACGCTTGACGTCGGAATATGCCTCGCGAGCGTTATGCGAGTCATCGAGCAGGATGATATCTCCGCCCTCACCGGTTGTTCTGCCGCCCGATGAAATGGCGATACGGTGACCGCCGGACGTGTTTGAATATCGTGATTTCTGGTTCTCGTCCGTGCGGAACTTGAAGCTGGAGCCGTACCTGTCCTGATACCAGTTGGACTCGATGAGTCTACGGGTCTTCAGGGCGTCACGAGTGGACAGGCCCAAGTCATAGGACGAGGTGAGGAACTGGGTGGTTGGTCGGTCGATCCACTCCCACGCCGGCCACGCCACTGAACAACTCAGGGACTTGGTCATGCGGGGTGGCATGGATACAATGAGGCGCAGAATGTCGCCGGAGCTGACATACTGTAGGAACTCGCACAGCGCTTCCAGATGCCAAGTCTCGCAGAACTCGGCCGGGTCCATCATGGGCCACGCGTCTACGAAAAACTTGAACAGGCTGCGCCGCGCCAGCTCTCCCTGAATCTGAGTCAGGTCGCTGGTTGCTTCATGGGCCGCCATTACTTACCTTTTCGAGCTTTGTTCCTCTTACGGGTCGCCGCAATCATGTTCTTAGCGGAGGCCTTGCCGAGCTTCAACAGGTCCTTATTGTTCAGGCCGAGAGCGCCCTTGCCCTTCTTCGTGCGCGATGCGTCCGCCTGCCCGCGGGCCACGCGCATCTCACCCTTGGCCGCGGATTCGCGAGCCCGAGAACGTAAGCTTCGGGACGTCATTTATCGACGAAGTCCAGACTTGCGACCACGACGAGCCCGAGGAGCTGCTGCCTTGGCTGCAGGCTTGGCTGCTGGGTTACGTGCGCCCGGCTTAGCTTTCTTGGCCGCTGGCTTCTGTGCGGCAATCTTGTTGCCGAGTTTGCCATACTTGCCCTTGAATGCCTTTTCGCCTGCTGCCTTACGAGCCGTAGCCCTCTTGAGGACCTTCTTGACCTTGCGACCCTTGGGCGTTGTTCCTGCAGCCATGTGTTTGGCAGCCCTCTTGATCCGCTTCTTGCCACCCTTGTGACGCCCTGCGATGGCCTTGACTACGCCACCCATTACTGGATCGCCCCCGACTGCGCCAAGAACTGCGCCGGCCTTGCCGACTTTCTTGCCGAGCTTGTGAGCCTTCGATACTACGCTCTTTTTCTTTTTGCGCGGTGCTGCGGCGGCTCTCTTTTTGCCACCTTGGCTCTTTGCCATTTTACGCATTGTTCTTCCGAGTCGTGCCATTATTTTCCCTTCCTTTTCTTTTCGCCCGGCGTATATGGACCACCCGGTGGGTTTTCAGTTTCAATTCTTTTTGGCTTGCCGCCCTTTTCAGGCTTTTTCCAGAAAGGACCTTTTTTCGTCTTTACCGCCAGCTTTTTTCGATTCGTGCCAGCAGTCGCTTGACGTGTTGATTTAGTTGATCTCGATGGCATTGTCTTATTCCAAATATGAGCAGCGCCACCAAAAGTGACAGACTGGACGCGAGCATAATTATATTACCGGCGCTCAAGATTTAAGTCGAGGGACCGGGTGATCTGAACCAAGCGCATCGTGCGCGGACCTTTCTGGTCACTCGCTGTTCGCGGTGTGCAGTTCCGTTTCATGCTGTCCACGGATACCTGCAGTTGCTCGCGTAATTCTTTGAGTTGGTTTTGCATCAGGTGACTATATGACAATTAGCCGGGTGATGCTACCCGGCCCGCGCAGGAATGATCGACAAAAAAACTACCTGAGTCTCAGGGACTCGACCTCTGCCTCGAGAGCCTCGATCCGCTTTTCAAGCTCCGCGCCCGCCTCTGTCACCGATAGGACTCGCCTGTCCACGTAGCGGGTCAGGTTACGCCCCATGCCGTAGAGGATGTCGGTAATACCGAGCCACCTCCTGATCTTACCCTTGCGGCTCTCGCAACCCTTACAGGTCACCGAACAAATCTTTCAACTGCGATTTCAATTCCCGCACAACCAGCTGTCTGGCTGGGGATTCATCATTCTCAGCGTCGAGGTTCGCTTTCAGGTACTTGGCTTTCTCGATCAACCCGTCAAGCTCCTCAGTCGTTTCGACCAGCTCGTCGTTCGCGAGCCTCAGGTCTGCCTGAATTTCTTTCTTGGTGCTCATCATTCTTCCTCATCAGCGATTGCCAGCCCGTTACCTTCGTGGCTGAACACTCTAGTTTCTGTGAAGTCGCAGACGTAACCGTCAAGGACCTCAACTCCGTAATCTGACAGTAGGGTTCTTGCGGCTCGTGTGACCTCGTTGCGCATGTCGTTTGAATCCGCCATGTCAGCGCAGATTTGCTCGAACGTGCGAGACATGATCGGTTTCACGGTGAGCTTTTGTGCTGCCTCACCGATGGTGTCCTCAAAGTCGTACGTGTCTACAAGAGCCTTCCGTACGTCATTGATCGTGAAGACTATCACAGTATTGCACTGCACCGTCACCCCGTCCTTGGTCGTCAGACGCTGACCAAAAGTCAACGTTTGGCGCTTGGTGTCGATGGTTTCGATGTTCGTGGTCACCGGCCAGAACCAGTAGATTCCCGGCTCTATGACCTTGACCTTGCCACCCGGCAGGAATTTCACCCCGGCCTCGTTTGACTGCAACAGGTCCCACTCTGGTATGAGGGAACCGAACCACTCGGCAACGTCATTGATCCAGTCGAGTCCGATGCTCATTGCTTGCACACCGCCTTCATCCTATATCTGGCCAGTTCGGACAGTGCCCGATCCCTCATCTCCCACGCGTCGTCCCGCTCGCGCTTCATGCGCAGGAATTCATCACGTATTCCGTACGCGTCGATGACTCGCTGCACCGTGTAATACGCGCCCGTGGTGATCAATAAGACGCAGAACGCCGCGATCATCAGGTACCCTACAACCGTTGCTATCAGTTCCATCATTTGTGGAATTTAACCCCGTATACGCCGTGGTAGACCTCGTGCCCAGCCGTGAGTGTGTTCTCCCCATCGACGATGTAGGGCTCGACAACGTGGATCGTACACCACGCCATGTTGACCTGTATCTCTCGGAGGCAGAAGCTGATGCCCTCTATGGGACCCTGTTCAGGGAAGGCAGCCTGCAGCGCTTCGTGGTCCTTGTAGAACACGAACGACGTGATGACGTTTGTTATAACGCCGTTTGACTTGTTCATGTACTCGGGAGCTTCTTCCTGTGCAACCGCTATGCCTCCGAAAAATATTAGCAAAATCAGTAGTTTACTCAGTTTCATCTTTCTCTCCATCATGATCGACTGGTGGCGGTGGTGCCAACCTCCCCTCCAGCTCTGCAATCTGTTCCTTCAGACCAACGATCTCCTCCCGGGCCGTCGCCAGATACTGGCGGGCGAGGTTCATGTGCTTGGTCGCTGCCGATCTGGTCTGCCTCAGCCGGTCACTCAGGAGGTTGTTTGCCTCGACCTGCATCTCGTATCTCTTTCGATATTTCCCTGCGTTCATTGCCTCGATGCCTTTTCCAGAAGTTTCTTTTTGTCCAGCGGAGGTGTTTCCACCACTCACCCGCTTTCACCCCGTATTTGCTTGATGCCATCTTCCGATACCGTGTAGCCTGTCTTGGTTGTTTTCACCAGTCCATGATCGTAGAGGCCATAGAATGTCGATGGCCATATCTTCTCTGGCTCGTGGTCCCCAACTATGACGTAGTGCCCGTCCTTAAATGTCACTTCGCTACCATTCTCGAGTTTGCGAAGAAGCGCGTCCTGCGCCTTGGTTATTTTTATATGTCGCTCCAGTATACACAAACGTGAGACGTGTACGAATCAAGTCAATTCATCGACACGTTAGTAATCTATCCACCAGTCCTTCAGGCTCGATCTGCATCGGTTGGCGAGGAGGTCGGACCTGATTGCGGCCTTCCTGCTCGATTCCGTCATGATTCCCCGAAACTTGTCGTGGGTGTGATCGTAGTGCATGGTCGGTACACCTGAATTCCTGTAGGCCAGCTCACACATCTCCCAGTTCTCCGCGTCGATACCATCGCGCCACATGCGGACCTCGTCCTGACAAATTTCGAAGGCTTCAGGATAGTCAACGAGATGCTCACACTCCTCGTAGATTGTTGCGCAGCCGGAGAACATCAACGTCAAAATGAGAATAACAATCGCTCGCATACCTTACTCCATCAGTACCGGGATCAGGGAGTTCTCGTGAATCTCCATGTGCCCGGTGATTTTAAAAATCGGCATTCTTGTTCTTACGCCCTCCACCTTACGGTGAGGACGGTCTGTTGGTTCGATGATACCAGCCTTCAGGCCGATGCGTATCATGTGGGAGCGTGACTCCTTGTTATTGGCCATTCCAATCAGGTGCGAAACGCCACGCTCTATCTCGATGGACGTAAGCGACATGCCTTCGATCCCCGCTTCAGGGAACGCCAGTAGTGCGCGCTTACGCCACGTTACATCTTGGTGACCGAACGTACTGCCGGCACCAATCAGCATCTTCTGCACCCAATCGCTTTTGCGCTGGGTCTCGAATATGCCTAGGTTCAAAATGTGACCCCGAACATTCCCAGCACAAACAGGAGCGGTACGCCCCAGATGATTGCCCACAATGTTACGTAGATTATATTCTTTGCCCACTTATCGATCCTTGACATTACTACCCTCTCCACACTCTTGCTCCTCTCCAATAGAACGACTTGCGGGTGGCTTTCTCGCCATCCAGTTTGGGCCTGTATCCGTCGTTCGCGTATACAAGCTCCTCGACCTCCACCGTCACTATGACCGGCTTCAGTTTCGTTGAACCTTTGCCGTGGGTATGCTTGGTGAACTTCCGCTTCAGCGTAGTCGCTATCGACTCACGCACCCACTCGCCAGTACGACGCCGATCACCCAACCACGAGTTGATCGCCATCTTCCATTTCTTTTCCTTCTTCGGCTTCTTGCTGTCGGTGCCGTCGGCCTGAGACATCCACCGAAGGATGTCGGGATCAACTGCTGGCACTAAAACTCTCCTCCGTTGGTCGGCTAAACTTTGACTCGGGCTCTGCGGCTGCGGGTTCCTCTTTGAGGAGTTCTTCCGTTAACTGCTCGGCCAGCGCGTCCAGCGCGTCCTTTCTGATGATGGACTGTTTGACGTTACGCATCTGGCAAGACATGAGAGCGTTCTTGTTGAGCTTGTACATGGAGAACATCTCGTCGTCGCCGAGGTTGCAGTTGGGGTCATCGTAGCACGCCCGAAGCCCAGCCCAGAGGATCGTGTTCTCCCGGCACTGGTCAGCGTAGCTCTCGTCCCCCGCAAAGAATATGATTCCGGCTTGGAAGACCATCATGCCTATAACAAATGCTAGTACCAAATCTATGGGTTTCAAGAGATTCTCCTCTGCTTGACAATGGTTCTCATACGTGCCCCCGGCTCGAGCCGGCAGCGCAGCTGTTCAATCCAGTCCGAGATGCGAGCCCTCACTATCGGGATGTCTTTACCGTCGCGATAAATTTCGTCGAGTATGATCTCGTCGAAGCTCGCGCCGATGACGGCCATACCCGGGTACCCCATACGGATATTCTGGGGATTGCCCATCTCGGCCCAGCGATCCTTGGCCAATTGCGGACTGCCGCACACGTACAAAATCTTGCGCTCTGGTCCGGTAACGAACGGCCCGTCCCAGTTGTCCGTCTCGGTAAGATGTGTTCCTCTCATACCTCCCATGATTGCCCCTTTTCCAGTTGAGCGCCCCACACTTCAACGCCGTCAGGATCAACGACCTTAGCGTACATGCTGAAGGTGACGGTCTCGGTTACCTGTAGCCGGTCACGGCAAAGCAGGGCCGCCTTGAACGCGTCCCACGCGCCGATCCAGCCGGTGCGGTATGCGTCAATTATGAGTGTGTCGTACAGTCGCTTCCACGTCTTTGTCATGGCCTTAACCCCACGTATTTCGAGTAATGCATTTGATCCCAGATGCCGTACTGGTAGTTCCAGCGCAACACCGGTTTGAATTGTAGTAGTCTCAGCATGCCTTCAATGCCCTCTTAGCCTTCTCGAGCGTTATCATACGCCCGTACAGTGGTGCCGACAACTTCCGTGCTACGTGCGCCAAACAGATGCGCCGTACGTTCCTTGTGCGTGCATCCTCAAGCATTACGCGGTACTCCACACGGTGAGCTGCGAGTTCCATAGTAAGCCTAAAGTCGATGTCTGTCAAGTAGCGGTCCCACCAACTCTCGACGTCGTTCCCCTGCTGGACCTGATGAACCTCCTCGTGAGCGATAATCGACCGCGGAAGCTTGGTGCCCTGCGGATGGTAAATCTTGTCGCCGTACGCGAACAGCTCGTAACCCCTGAGGGGAAACACCTTCCTGATCGCCTCAACGTTGGGCGGAAACTCGTGGACCACCTCCACTAGACGTTCCTGATCTGGTACACCGTGCCGCGGTCGGTGACTATGATCACCACGTCCCGAAGCGTTGTGGCTGACACAACCACCTCATCGGGTTTCAGGTCAAACTTCAGAACCTCGCGCACCTCAATCTGGTCGTATGTCATGACCGCACCTTCAGAATATCAGAGTACTCATCGTCCGCGATGTATTCCCACGGGCAGTCACCAATGACTTGGCCGGTCGCTAGGAAGCCGTCCTTGTCCTGCTTGTACTTCTGCAGCACGTAGCGCATCCTCAGCAGCTCCTCGGGGTGCTTGGCGCAGAACGCCACCACACGGAGCCAGTTGAACATATTGCTGGAGTCGACCACTTGGTTGCGCATGAAGATGGCCATGCCGGCGATAAAGATGAATCCGCAGGTCAGGGGGATGGCGAACAACAACATCGCTATGACGACCCAGATCATCGAGGGTAATCCTCCTCAGCATTCACACCAGCTTGATCAATGCGCCTCGAGCTGTAGTAGTTGCGGACCTTCTGGAAGAAGAATCTGCCGATTGACTCGGCGTTGAAAATCTCCTCGCCAACCTCCGTGGGCACGTCATCGTACTCGTAGGTGGCACCAGTGCTGAACCGCACCGTCAGGATACCAAGACCGCCTTCCTCCGCGGGGGCGTAACCTATCGCCGATATGTTCGACGATGCAACGTCCTTCAGCGCGACCATCCTCGTAACGTTACTCAAACGCCACCGGATTACTTGGGTCTTCAGGCACCCACGTCACCATGATCCAGCCAGCAGGCAGGTACGCTACACAGGCCCCGTTCCAGACCCGGTGCGTGCCGCTCTCGGAGATGTAAAGCTCCAGCGGGCACTCGATGGTAATCTCGTATCCCTTGCCGATGTCCGACCGGTAAGTGTAGGTTCTTTCGACCTCGTGCGAGATGTCGAACCGTTGCATGGACGGGTTGTTATCTTCCTCGTCCCAGTGATCGGGATGATCAAGAACTTCCTCCTCCATGTCGAGTTCCAAATCCTCAATCGCGGCCTCCCTTATCCGATCCCTGCTGCAGGGCTCACAAGGACAACCCGGTAGGGCCCGTTTAACCAACTTCAC